>Ga0272442_10002869_pt1 | contig 24562 bp, 19 predicted proteins | sample SSMForm2O_FD_200262 | JGI IMG/M metagenome (GOLD analysis project Ga0272442, IMG submission 200262) | Marine sediment archaeal communities from Little Sippewissett salt marsh, Falmouth, MA, United States - SSM-Form-2O | ecosystem: Environmental > Aquatic > Marine > Wetlands > Sediment ... | reverse complement strand
CGCGTATCCAGTAATTGCCCAAGATCGTATGCGTCCTTATATTTCTTCTTGGCGGTGACGAAGGCTCGCCAAACGTCGATAATGTCTGAATCATCGATAAAGGTCCAGTCCGTATTGGTGTAGCCGGCGCCGAGTCGAAGGCCGGGGAGCCCCGAACCCTGAACCGCGACGCTCGATCCGTCCGTATAAACATAAGCGGCTCCCGCGGTCGAGGCAATGTCCGCATTGCCCGTCGAATCGATCACCACCTTGGCGCGAATCAGGCCGCGTCCCTCCGGGGTGGCGACGAGAACGCCTTTGACTTTTCCATCATCAACAAACGCTCCGCATCCGAGGCATCCGAACCAAACATCCGCCCCGGCTTTGCGTAATTCACTGCGATACCACTGTTTCTTCCACTGGACATTCCACCGGCCGCTTCTGGGCCAGCCATACCCGCCATAACGAGCGACTCCCTCGTCCACTTCCGCCGTGAATCCCTTAATATACCCGTAGTAGTAACTGCTGATATACCCCATCGTTCCGACGCCGCCGAGACCATGGAGATACTCCACCACAAGCGTCTTCGCTCCCTGCCGGGCCGCGGCGATGCCGGCCGGCGCCCCGCCCGTTCCACCACCGACCACAACAACGTCATACTCTCCAAGTTCAGGCACACCACGCCGCTCCACAGAAACGCTGCCGAGTTCTTCTTCCGTCGAGCGTATTCCACTGAGATCTTCACGGACTTGCCCGTCCATAGCGGCGCGCTTGAGCTCGCCGGGAAGTCTTACTTTCCGTGATGGTGCGACTCTCTTTGCCTCGGCAGCCGCCGCCCTGCCGAGGCGAGTACCCATCTTCATGTATTCCAACGGCCGAAGCAGCTTTTCGGCGACAGAACGGGATATATCCGCACAACCACCCAGCACAAACACACGATCAACACCTTCAGGCTTGAATGCATTCAGATCCACCTTTTCGGCACCGGGCCACGTACCCGATCTTCTTGTTTTTCCCTTGATCGGATCAGGTGGAATCTGGAAAAGCGTCTCGGAAGCATCCACCACGGTCGGATCCCAGGTCTTATCACGAGCCATCTGCTCGGCTTTCGCAAAAGAGGCAAAGGAACCGTCCTTCATGGGTATCTTAAGCGTATATTCTATTGCCTGTCGCGCCGGCCCTGTTTCGACCTGTATGGGGGACGGCATCTTTCGCGCCTGGATATCGTCGTCGGGAACTTTTTCCTCGCTGACAACGATACGTGTGAACCTCTGGAGTCCCGCGGGATAAGGCTCTCCAGATGCACCTGCGATTCGCGCAACGCTTGCACGCGCCGTCGCATCAATAATAACCTTGGCTTTGACGGCTTGTCGCCCGGACCGGTTGGCCATCACAATGCCGGCAGGCCGGCCTTCAGCATCCTGAAGAACATCGGTGGCATAACAGCTATATAAAAACTGTACGCCTGCTTCAAGCAAAGCGTTATCCAGCTCGCGTTTCACCTGCATAGGCGTCGGAGGTATTCGCAAACGTTCGTCCGGTTTAGCGGAAGCATCCTCACTTTCAACTAAAATCTCACCCAACAGTACCCGCTTCACCTCCGGACTCTTCTCAACGACATATCGCACATATCGAGCCTGGTCGCTTACGGATGCCGAAAGGATAATCGGACCCCACGGCTGGCGTAGAGCTTCGCCGGCTCTTTTATTTTCGATAACGGCAACCTGCCTCCATTCTCCTTGATTGTTGCTGACGGAGACCGTCACACTTTTCACTTCGAAGTCGTCATCGCTTCCGGGATTGCGGCGCTGATAAGCCATGAGGTGGACGTTACCGACCGGACGCTCCTTGCCCATATCTGCAACGATTGTGACATTACTGTCGTACTGAACGCTCTGATTGGATGCGCTGTGCCATTTACCGTCGGTCAACTTAGACGGGGGATCGGTATCCTTGTGGACGGCGGCGGAGGGCTTATCCGCTCCATAGGTTAAAAAGACCCGATTTTGGAACAGCGAGGCAGCGGCCGGTTCGGCAAAAACCTTTTTTGCCAACGTTGATTCCGGTACCTCATCCCGCTCCAGCCAGAGCCGGTACGTACCGCAAATGTCCTCGCCTAAATAAGGACGCGGTGCGGCGAGAAAGACGGTCGCCCCTTGCCGGGCGGCCCCAACCGCAGCGGACACACCGCCGGACGTTCCACCGATGACCACAACATCGACATCATACGCAACGGGAATGTCCCTTGCCGACTCTGTTACGGCTCTGGGCGAACGGCCGATCCCGGATTCTCGCGCATTAAGTCTCGATGGGCAGGTATTGAGCATCAGACAAGAAAGGATGATGATCGGCACGATTTTCAGCGTTTTCTTCATGATTCTCCTTCAAAATTCCGGATTCTTCTGTCGATACGCGATTCTTGTCGTGCATCGAGCCCCGAGTATCGAACATTAAGGACCAAAAATCAAGCTAATGTTTTTTCTCCTTCGTCCCGCGGCCGATGTTTCCAGCGGCGATGGAGCCACCAGTATTGACTCGGATCGTCTCGTACGAATTCCTCAATCGCTTTCGTATATTCGGCCGTAACCCACTTCAACGGATCATCCTTATCCGCCCATTCTTCGGGGAAAATGATGCGATTAGCTCTCACCTCGAAGAAAAAACGATTGCCGACTCTCCGACTGCATCCGATTCCGATCGGGATATTGTTTGTAATCGCAACCAGGCCGATGCTCTTATATGTACTGGCCTTCCGCCCGAAGAAATCGACAAATATTCCCTTCCGTCCGGCATCCTGATCGGCGATAAAACACAGCGTCGCGCCGTTTGCGACTAATTTCTCCATAAATCCGGCGGCGCCTTTTTTATCGATGATCTTCTGCCCAACTCTCCGGCGAACACCATATAAGTACCGGTTGAGATATTTGTTGTCCAACGGCCGGGCAATGCTATAGATATTGAAGCCAAATAAGCCGAGAAGATAACCGACGATCTCAAAATTGGCATAATGGGCGGTCACCAGCAACAGCCCTCGCTCTTCGTGAATCAACCACTTGATCCTTTCGGCGTTGATGTACCGGGAATAGCAACGCCAATTGTATTTATTGACCAGCCGGGGCGTGAAAAGGATATCGATCGTCAGCATGACAAGGTGCTCGAAGCTCCGCCGGCCCGTCCGCCAAATCCACTCCTCGCTTTTTTCGGGAAAGCTCGCTCGAAGATTATCCAACGCCCTCTTTCGTCCGCGATGATAATGTTTCCAGAGCAATCGACCGAGAAAGCACGCCGTTTCAAGATTGGTCTCGATATCGAACAGGTTCAGAAATACCATGAAAATGCGTAACGCCACGTACACCAGCCAATCTTTGAATGGATGATGTTTCTTCTTTTTCTTTTTTCGTGGGCGAGACTCAGCCATAGGCCGTGATTGTAGAGGGAAAATCACCCCTGTCAAGGTAAAGAAGGACGCTTCAGAAAACAGTATACAATCCCCACCCCAATCTTCGCCTTTCGGAAACGACGTTTTAATAGCTGATCTCTTATAGGGAATTGCTTGGGAGATCTGAGAATTTTTTATCGTACCGAGTGTTTTTGTATTGCAATTCGGCCGGCCGATTTGGTAAAGTTATTACGGTGAAGTTCGGGTCCCTATCAGCCGATATCTGTGGGGTATCGGTTCTCGAACAAGTAGGATTTCTGTTGTTTCTCGAAGCTCTTTCAAGAGGTACGGGATGGCGAACATAAGCAACAACCGACAGTTCCCTATGATTTGAAGTAAGCAATCTCCGTCTTTCTGTTTAGTGTCGGCGTCTGAAGAAAGGAGGTGATATCACATCGTAAAGACTCGTCTAAAGCCGACACGGGTGGATTGTACAAAAGACAACAATGATTCGTTACACCCTTATCAATGTTCTTTTTTGAAGGAGTACTATTATGTGTAAGAAACTGCTATTCTTAGCTTCTTTGGCTTTGGTGCTGGGCCTGGTTTTGACAAGCGCGACCAATGCGACCCTTATCGGCTGGTGGAAGTTTGACGGCGACTTTATAGACTCCTCCGGTCTGAGTAACGATGGCATCCCTGAGGGCGACCCGACTTTCGTGGAAGGATATTTCGGCTTTGGACTTGAGCTTGATGGGGACGATTTTGTTGTAATTGATGCCGTAGCTGATGATTTTACAGACACCGACATTACGCTTAGCGCATGGGTAAAGACAACGGCCAATGGCGCAGACTGGTTCTCGTGTAATACCTCAAGCAGCGGCAATCAGGTCAGGCTTGCCATCGAGGGTGGAAAATTTGGTTTCGATACAGACAGCGAACATGCCCTCTCCACCACAACGGTCAGTGACGGTGAGTGGCATTTGCTGACATTTACCAGGAGCGGGAACACGGGATATACATATGTCGATGGAGTTATGGAAAATTCATACGAGCCTGCTAACAACAATACGGGCGATTTTATCCCGACCGACTTATGGTCCATAGGCCAGGAATGGGATAGCGGTGGCCCGAGCGGCCATTTAACCGGAATTGTGGATGACGCCCGCATCTATGACCGCGCGCTGTCGGAAGGCGAGATTCTGGCTGTTATGGAAGGCGGTGGTGGAGGATATCCGTACGCCTTGAGTCCCAATCCGGCCGATGGGTCTTTCATTGACGATACATGGGTGAGCATAAGCTGGAGAGCGGGAGACTCTGCGGTCTCACACGATGTCTATTTCAGCGACAATTTAGACGATGTGGACAATGGCACCGGTGATGCATTCCGAGGCAATCAGACGGCAACGGAACTGCTTGCCGGCTTCCCCGGATTTCTTTATCCGGATGGTCTCGTGCCGGGAACGACGTATTATTGGCGAATCGACGAGGTCAACGACGCGGATCCGAACAGTCCCTGGAGAGGGGATGTTTGGAGCTTTAGCGTTCCCCCCAAAACCGCGTACAATCCCGACCCGGCGGATGGGGCCGAACTCGTTGATGCGAATAACGTGACTTTGAGCTGGACGCCTGGTTTCCGCGCCAAGCTCCATACGGTGTATTTCGGTGATGAGTTTGACACGGTGAACAATGCCACCGCAGGCGTCATGGCGGGAGCTGCACGCTACAGCCCCGGCACGCTCGAACCAGAGAAAGTCTATTACTGGCGGATCGATGAGTCTGATCCTCCCACCACATACAAAGGCGATGTTTGGAGCTTCACGACGCCGGGGGCCGTTGGCAATCCGCAGCCGGCCTTTGGAGCAACGGATGTCCAGATGAATGCGATTCTAAGCTGGATGCCGGCCGATAGTACCGCCTCGCACCAGCTCTACTTCGGAACGGACAAGGATACCGTGCGCAACGCCGATACCGGCTCACCCGAGTACGTAGGCTCCAAGGCGCTGGGCGCTGAGAGCCATGATCCGGGATTGCTTGAGCCGGAAAGCACATACTACTGGCGTGTGGACGAGGTCGATGGCCAAAACAATACATCGAAAGGACCTCTCTGGATCTTCACGACGGGTGCTTCCCTACTCGTCGATGATTTCGAGGGTTACACCGATGACGATATGGCCGGCGAGGCTATCTGGCAAACATGGATCGATGGTTTTGGCGTTCCGGATAACGGCGCGCAGGTCGGTTATTTACTTCCGCCGTATGCCGAGCAAACGATCGTTCACGGAGGCTTACAGTCGATGCCGCTTGTATATGCCAACGAAACCGGCGTTACGAATTCGGAGGCATCGATGACGCTGACGGCGCCGCGTGACTGGACGCAGGCGGGCGTAGCGGAATTGTCACTTTGGATTCGGGCCGCTTCGGGCAATGCTGAAGATCCGCTGTACGTGGCGGTCTCCAACAGCACCGGCGCCCCGGCGGTGGTGGCCCACGACGATGCAGCCGCCGCGGCGAACATAAGATGGAACCAGTGGCGTATTCCGTTACAGGCCTTTGCCGACCAGGGCATCACCCTGACGAACGTGGATAAGATTGCGATTGGTTTGGGCAGCACGGGCGGTGCAGCGGTTGGCGGTTCCGGAACGATGTTCATCGACGACATCCGGCTAATTCAACCCTAAGTTGCACGTGGAGAGTCAACCTACTCTCTCGAAAATGATTGAATTTGTATAGGTTCGGGGCCTGTACCGAGTGACGAGGTACAGGCCCCGCTTGTTTTTTATGCAATCAGATCGTTTTGAAGCTAACGTGATAACTGATCCAAGACGATGCACAGCCCCTGGTTTTTTGTTGAAATTCAGACAGTTAATTCAGTATAATTGAGTACGATTAAGTAATGAGAACCGGATTTGCATAACCCGAATAAATGGCTTCTGGCTTATCGTTTCTGCGTAGAGGTTTGAAGAAAGGAGGTGCTGTCAAATCGAAAGAGTTCATCCCGAGCCAATGCAGCAGCAAAGTAGGGAAAGCCGGAATCATTATCAGTTGAATTATCATTGATTCACTTTTTTTGAAGGAGGACAATTATGTTCAAAGAATTGGTTTTACTCATATCTGTTGTTCTCACACTGGCCCTGGTTGGTGGTAATACGACCCTTGGCGGCTCCGTAGATGTCCGATGCAGCGAGAGCTTGGAAGAACATCTCGATACCGGAGCCTTGGATACAGGCAGTTCCGACCTGGAAATGCCCTATGAAGATGCAGGAGATTACCAATTAGTCGGTCTTCGCTTTCTGGATGTCGGTATCCCCAGCCATGCGATCATAACGAGCGCCTCGGTGCAATTCACTGCGGATAATGAGAAATTGACAGGAGAACCTGTTAATCTTGTCATCCGGGGCCGGCTGGAGCCGAATCCCGGTTCCTTCACAGGCACAGCAGCGGTATCGTCGGCTCCAAAGACATCGGTAAACGCCAAGTGGAGCGGGATACCCGCTTGGGCAAGTGGGGACCGCGGCCCCGACCAACAGACATCGGACCTCTCTACTGTTATTGAGGAATTGGTCAATCAGGACGGCTGGGCCATGGGTCATGCGTTGGCGCTAATCATCGGGGATGATCCAGACGCTCCTTCCAATAGTAATCGAAGTGTTGTTTCAACGCCGAGCACGATTGTACTGCACGTCGAGTATACGAGCTTTTTTGCCCATCGACCCAATCCGGCGAATGGATCTATGATTAATGATACGTGGGTGAGCCTTAGCTGGCTGCCCGGACAGACGGCGGTCTCCCACGATGTGTACTTCAGCGACAATTACAACGATGTAAAGGATGGCACTGCTGATGCGTTCCAGCGTAATCAAACCTCGACGGATTTGCTTGCCGGTTTTGCCGGATTCCCTTATCCGGAGGGTCTGATTCCGGGCACAACGTACTACTGGCGAATCGATGAAATTGAGGCCGACGGCACCACGAAACACACAGGTTCTGTCTGGAGTTTCAGTATTCCGCCCAGGACGGCTTACAATCCCGATCCGGCCGATGGGGCAGGGTTGGTTGGCCCGGATGATGTAACGTTGACTTGGACGCCGGGCTTTAAGGCCAAATTGCACACGGTCTATCTCGGTACGGATTTCGATGAAGTCGATAATGTCGCCGGGGGATTTCCTCAGGGATTGACAAACTATAAACCTGGCCCGCTCGAATTGGCGACCGTTTATTACTGGCGAGTCGATGAGTTTGATCCTCCCTCTACGTACAAAGGGGATGTCTGGAGCTTCACGACACCTGGCGCCGTCGGGAATCCGCAGCCGGCGTATGACGCTGCGGATGTGCCGATGAACGTGATTTTAAGCTGGACGGCTGCCGATAGTGCCGCGTCTCATCAGCTTTACTTTGGAACGGATCAAGAGACCGTCCGCAATGCCGACATAGGGGCCCCGGAGGATAAAGGCCCTAAAACGCTGGGCGATGAGAATTACGATCCCGGATTGCTCGAGCCGGAAACGACTTACTATTGGCGTACGGACGAAATCGATGGCCAGGGTAATGTATCGAAAGGCCCCCTCTGGATCTTCACCACGGGCCAATCGCTTCTGATCGACGATTTCGAGGGTTATACGGATGACGATGTCGCAGGCGAAGCGATCTGGCAAACGTGGATCGACGGTTTCGGCGTCGCCGATAACGGCGCACAAGTCGGTTATTTACTGCCCCCGTATGCCGAGCAAACGATTGTTCACGGTGGTTTACAGTCGATGCCGCTCCTTTATACCAACGAAACCGGCGTCACCAACTCCGAGGCCGCGATGGCGTTGACGGCTCCGCGGGATTGGACGCTGGCCGGTGTGACTGAATTGTCCCTCTGGTTCCGGGGCGATGCGGCGAATGCGGCCGAACCACTCTATGCCGCGATCTCCAATACCAACGGATCTCCCGCCATAGCGGCCCACGATAATCCGAGTGCGGCCCAACTCGGCGCCTGGACAAATTGGATAATCCCACTACAAGCCTTCTCTGATCAAGGGCTCAACCTGACAAACGTAGATAGGATCGCGATTGGCCTCGGCAGCAAAGCGGGAGCCGTAGTCGGCGGCACGGGGACGATTTATGTCGATGATATTCGGCTCTCTCAGCCGTGATGAAGCTAACAACGAATCAAGGTAATGGATGTTATGTAGGATTTCGGGGTCGATATGCACTCTGTGGGTATCGGCCCCGGTTGTTTATCAACTCAATGTGCGATAACGCTGGAGATCCTGAATACCGGCAGGAGCAACGCGATAGCAATCGTGCCGATAATGGCCCCCATGATGGTGATCATGATCGGTTCGATCAGGGTCATAACGCTGCGAATCGATGCTTCGAGTTTCTTCTCGTAGAAGATCGAGACCTTGTCACACACCTTGCCCAGCTTGCCGCTTTTTTCACCCGCTCGAAGCATCTGGATAATACCAGGCGAAATTAAATCGCCGCCCGGCGAGACGGTGATCGCTTCCGAAAGCTGGTAACCGTCCCGAATCCTGGCATCCACGTCCGCCCAAAGCTGCTGAAAATAATAGTTTTGACACGCGCCTTGAATCACTTGGATTGAATCCAACAGAGTCACGCCCGTATTGATCATGGTGGCCATAATACGCATACTGCGCGTAACCACGGTGTCTATAAACATCGTTCCCACAATCGGCGTGTGGATTTTGAAATAGTCGATCACCCGCCGGCCCGATATGGTCTTGGCCCAGTAATGCAATCCGAATGAGATCAGAATAACCCCGGTGACTACGCCTGTCATGGCCTGCATATTGCCCAACAGTTTGCTGAATCCCACGATGACCTGCGTCAGTTTCGGCAAGGCCGCGCCCCGGGTCTCATAAATCTTCATAAATCGCGGCAACACGAAGAACATCAAGGTCCCGGTCGCCGCCACGGCCATGAGCGCCATGATGAAGGGGTAGGTCAAGGCGCCCTTGATACGTTTTCGGATCTCGGACTCGAACTCAAGGTAGCCGCTCAGCACATTCAGCATTTCCGCCATTCTCCCGGACGCTTCGGAGGCTTTGACCATACTAATAAACATCTCACTAAAAGACCTCGGGTATTCCGCCAGAGCTTTTGAAAAATTTTCGCCCTCCTTGACCTTTTCGGCAATGTCCGCAATGATCATTTTAAACGAACCGTTCTCCGCCTGTTCTGCGATTGCGTCCATGGCATCACTGAGTACGACGCCGCTGTCCAGCATCACCGACAACTGCGTCGTGAACAGGATGAGTTCCGCCTGCTTGACCTTAACCTTGTATAAGCCCGGCCTTATGCCGTCTTCATCCTGGGACCAGGCGGGATCGCCATGTCTTTCTGAGATCGGACCGCTTTCGATACTCTGTAAGAAATCGTCCCGATCGTGTCCCTGCCGATCGTCGCTGAGCGACGAATCGCCGTTTCCGGCGACCGAATGAAATTTTTCCGAAACTTTTGATGTCGGAACCGTCATAAACCTTCATCCCGAATGAACTCGACTGTCTTCTATACCCTCACGCCCATTAGACACCCATTTGTGCCGTTCTCAACACTTCCTCGATTGAAAGAATGCCGGCCTCCACTTTTCCAATGCCATCGGATTGCAGGGAGACCATTTCATTTTGTAACGCTTTGGCCTTTATTCGTTTTAAGTTCTCTCCCTCATTAATCATTTCTTTGACTTCATCGTTCGGCACAAAAAGTTCGTGAATGGCAATTCTCCCGGCATATCCGGTATTGCGGCATTTTTTGCATCCCACGCCCCGGTAAAACGTTTCCACCTTTCCGCCGGCTTTTTCGACAAGCTTCTGCAGACTCACCGGGGGGTCATACTCCGTCTTGCAATTCGCACAAATTTTGCGCACAAGCCGCTGGGCCAGAACGGCAATCAATGACGCCCCGACCAGATAGGGAGCGACGCCTAAATCAAGCAGACGCGTGACCGCGCCCGGGGCGTCGTTCGTATGCAGAGTCGAGAGGACCAAATGCCCCGTCAACGCCGCCTGCACGGCGATATTAGCCGTCGCCTGGTCACGAATTTCACCCACCATAATGATATCGGGATCCTGCCTCAACAAGCTCCTCAAGGCCGTTGAGAATTCAAAGCCCGCCGTCTGGTTGACCTGAAATTGATTGATGCCCGTAATATTGCACTCCACCGGATCTTCGACCGTGCAGATATTGACGTCCTCGCTGTTCATCTCCGTCAGCGCGGCATAGAGGGTTGTGTTCTTTCCCGAGCCGGTCGGCCCGGTGACTAATACAATGCCGTTCGGCGCCTGGATGACCTGTCTGAATAATTGCAGATTCTCAACGGTGAATCCCAGGGATTCGAGACTAAAGAGCATTTTGTGGGGATCAATCACTCGAATGACGACTTTTTCACCGAAATTGCCCGGCATCACGGAGACGCGTAAGTCAATCGGCCGACCTTCCATCAAAACGTGAATCCCGCCGTCCTGGGGCAGACGCCGTTGTGCGATGTCAAGCTCAGACATAATCTTGATACGAGAGACCAACGCCGCATGCATCTGATGCGGCGGGCACATCTTCTCATACAATTTTCCGTCCACCCGGTAACGAACGCGCAGTTTTTTATCATCCGGCTCGATATGGATATCACTGGCATTCTCACGCACCGCATTATAAAGCAGATAATTGACGAGCTTGACCACCGGCGATTGACCGGCGATTTCCTCGAGATTGCTGATATCCTGCGTGATACTTTCGATCAACGTAAAATCTTCCAATCCCTCCTCGTCTATAATGTCGTCGATCACAAAGACGTTCGCGGCGGGCAGATACGTCTGGAGCGTCGCCTTAATATCCTTATTGGTCGAACAAACGATCTGGACGCTACAGCCGCTGATACGCTCGATTTCATCCAGTAAAAACACATTCGTCGGCTCGCTGACGGCCACCGTCAGCATATCGTGAACCTTGAATAACGGCAGAACGATGTGCTCCTCGAGAAATTCCCTGGGCAGAATCTCCAGCACCTTCGGATCACAAATCTTCGGACCGACCTGCGCATACGGCACACCGTAGGTATGGGCGAGCGCCGAGGCGATCTGGTTCTCCGTACAATAGCCCATCTCCACCAGAAGCTCGCCAAGAAGCTTACGGTGGCCTTTCTCTTTTTGCTCGGCCAGCGCCGTTTCAATCTGCTCGGCGGTGACAATCTCCCGTTCAATCAGAAGTTCGCCAAGCGGCATTTTGTTGCCTACTGCTATCCGGCTCATCTCTCGTCTTTCCGCTCAGGTGAGGTCATCATCCCGTTTTCCTACGCAAAACTCATCACGGCCTCGGCAAGCTCCATGTAATGGTCAAATTCGCTCTCAAGCCGTGTCACCTCCAAGATTTTCAAGCAGTTTTCATCGAGCCCCGCCAATCGTAACTCTTGTTTGACGTCGCCGCACCGATCGCGTGCCCACAACAAGAGCTCCAATCCCTGGCTGTCAACAAATCCGATACCGCTCATATCCAGCACGATCCCGTTCTTACGTTTCGCGAGGATATCCGTGATCTTATTCTGAAACACTTCACTGAAATCGCCGTCAAGCTCTCCCTGCAGCTCAACAACGGTCACATCGTTATAATCCTGTGTTTTGATTTTCATCGGATGAGGGTCCCCACGGCGGCCGCACCGTATTCCTGTGTTTTGCCGTCGCCATAAATTTCGCTAAAATCATCTCGGATCATATTCCAGAGCTGCTCGATGTCGCTTTCGAGAAAGAGCCGGCCGATCTTCTCATCAAACTGGGTACCCAATCCTTTCTCGATCTGCTCGAGAGCAATCTCCACACTCATGGCATTCCGATAGGTCCGTTTGGAGGTCATGGCATCAAAACTGTCCGCCAGGCATACAATTCGACCGCTCAAGGGCACTTGCTCGCCCGACAGACCGTTCGGGTACCCTTTGCCGTCAAGGCGTTCGTGATGACATAACACGCCCGGGACAATATCGCGCATCTGCTTGATTTCACGCAGAATGCCGGCCCCGATGAGGGGGTGCTTTCTGACGCGTTCAAATTCCTCATCCGTCAATCTGCCGGTCTTTCGCAGGAGGGCTTCGTCGATCCCTATTTTTCCTATATCGTGCAACAAACCCGCCAGGTAAATCTTGTGGATCTGCTCCTCGTCCATCGGCTCGACCTCCGCCAATCGTTCCGCAATCCACCGCGAGATAAATGCCACCCGCTCCGAATGGCCGTGCGTGTATTTATCTTTCGCGTCAATGCTGCTTGTCAAGGCTTTCAGCGAACCGATGAATAATTCTTTCAAGTCTTTGAATAACCTGCCGTTCTCGATGAAGACGGCGCAGCCGCCCGCAACCGAATTAAACAACTTGATATCCGTGCTATCAAAATCCTGCCTGCCGACCCGATTGACGGCAACCATCATGCCCATAATACTTTGGTTGTTGCTCGTTCGGTCCACTAAATGAGATTCTGCTTTTTCCTTTCCGAAGAAAGGCACGGCGATGATATTCTTAATGCGGCTCGGCCATTCATATTTGAAGTCGGAGTACGCGTCGCTGTCCAACAGGGCTTCCTGACCACGGTTGATTTCCTCCGTTAACCGGCTGTGGAGAATGGCGGCCATTTGCTCATCGATATCGATCAGTCCCGAACCCGCAGAGATGACCCACCGCGGCCCATCGTTTATCGTCTTTTCCAGTAAAATGGCAATCCCCTCGACAAAGACAATTTCCGTCAGGCAGTCACACGCCATCTGGAGGAAATTCGAGTCGGCCTCCGTCACTCTCATATTGGTACTGAGCCGATGGAGCAACACGAGCTCTTCATAGGTTTGCGACAGTTCGGTGCTCACTTTATCGATTTGCTGTTCCGCTTTCGTCTCGGCCTTGAATTTCGCGGCCACAAGCTCAAGCATTTCAGCAAAATACTCGATGTCCGGCTGAACGAGACCGTCAGGACTTGCATGAAACGACACCATCTGTCCGGCGGCGGACATTGCGCCGCCCAGATCAATTAAGGCCGTACCTACGATTTCCTGGCGAGCAGCACATGTCTGAGCGGACTTCAGTGCGACAGCCAGGACCATGCTCGTATCGTAAAACCGCCAGACCGATATGTCTTTCTCCTCAGCATCAGTCCTCCGGTTGCATTCTTCAATCGCCTGCCGACTGCACTCGATCAACTGCTCCGTGCTGGTCTTGAAATCGTCGCCCTCACACTGCAAGATAACCTCACCTTCGACGCTGCAGACGGCAAAATTGACACCGAACCGGTTGATTCTGCTTCCAAACTTCTCCAGCTCGCGAAGCTGGGATCGATTCATACGATTTGTCAAGGTATCCAACATAATATCTCACGGATTCTTCAACTTTGCTTCTGTTTTGATTCTTCACCCACTAATTCTTTTTGATACAGAATGTCCTCAATATGGCTCAATAATTCCTTCGGGCTGAACGGCTTGCTCAAACATCCTGATATACGCAGCTCATCCTGCTGTTCCTGTGGAACGGCAAAACTTCTGGCCGTCAACATAATCACGGGAATGTTTTTCGTTTCGTCGTTCTGCCGAAGCTTCTCGATCAATTCCATACCCGACATGATCGGCATCTGGAAATCCGTCACAATAATATCCGGCTTATCCTTCAGCGCCAGCTCATACGCCTCGGCCCCATTGTCCGCCGAGAGGACTTCGTAGCCGTTATTACGAAGTTTTATAGCCACCACATGAACGATATGAATCTCGTCGTCCACTACCAATACTCTTTTGTCCGCCATTGCTTATCCTCCAGTAGAATCTAACATGCCGGGTACTGTAAGGTACGCCCGACGCTTGTGTTGTTTAGCTTTTCTTATACGATCCCCGCCGATTGCCTCGTCGCCAAAGGCAACTCAAAGCCAAAAGTGCTGCCCACGCCGACCTGGCTGGTTACGAACACCTTTCCGTCATGAACCTTCTCAACGATTTGTTTTACAAGATTGAGGCCCAGTCCCGTGCCTTTGGCCTGTTTTTTGTTGGCGCCCACGCGATAGAACTTGTCAAACACATGGTCAATCTCATCCGCGGGGATGCCGACGCCCGTATCCCTAACCGTGACTCTCGCCAACGAGGCGCTTTCATCGACCGTCGTTTCCACCCGTACAGCCCCTCCGGCGGGCGTGTATTTAACCGCGTTACTGAGCAAGTTGACGATGACCTGGGACATCATGTCTTTATCCACGTGCACCTGGTCGAAGACAATCGGCTTTTGTCCGGTGACCTCGACGTTCTTCTCCTCCGCGAAGCCTTTAATCATTTGCATTTGTTCTTCAATCAGCAGTGTCAGACTCATCGGCTCTTTTTGCACTTTGACTAAGCCCGACTCGATACGCGATGTATTCAAAATATCTTCGATCAAACGGCTCAGTCTCTGGGCCTGATTTTGGATGACCGAATAAAACTCCCTTCTCGTGCATTCATCATTGGCCTCCCCATCGGCCAGCATTTCGGAATAGGCCGTGATGGACGCCAGCGGCGTTTTCAACTCGTGTGAGACATGACTGACAAAGTCCGTTTTCATTTGTTGAATCTGCTTTTCACGCGTAATATCATGCATCACGGCGACCACGCCGGTCACTTTCTGGTTTCGGTCGTAAACACACGAGACGATGCAGTCATAGGTTTTCAGCTCATCCTGTTCCTGAAATTCAATCTCCCGCCGTGTCGCCTGTCCCTTACTCTTTCTGCTGTGACTGAGGAATTCGGAGAATTCGCCGCAGTCCGTGCCGATCAGCTCGTCAAGCGGCTTGCGATGCGATTCCTTGAAATCGAAGCTGAAAAGATGACCGGCGGCTTCATTGGCCATTAACAGCCTGTCGTACTCGTCGGTCACAATCACCGCATCTCGAATGCTATAGATGATCGCCTCGACGTTCTTGCCCCGGTTATGGGCGAGTTGCAGTTGAAGCTGCAATTCTTTAATCTGCTTTTCATAATCGCACACGCGCCCGGCGCACTGATCGAAATGCTCAGAGATCGTTCGGCAAAGCGTGTTAATTTGACGGATCCTGAGCGACGAGAAAAAGCCCGTGTGAACAGGATCTTTCGTCGTAGTGTCGCTCTGAATAAATCGGGCTATGGACGCGATCGCCCTGGCCAGCTTGAGCCAGTGCCAGCCGAGCAGCATCGCGACCATAGCCATAAGTATGCAGCCCCCCAGTATGATGGGGCCATGCTGCATGACAGCGACAACGGGTCCACCTTCATCGGCGCTGACGTGATGACCTTCCACGACAGGCCCAACGAACATACACCATGCACCGACGCACAGGACCGTAATGGTCAAGTTTCTTTCTCGTTTCAAAACACATACCCTGAGGAATTGATTATCGTCATTTGACTATCATTTCGGGCTCCAAACGGCCTTCTCTGAATAGTCAATATTTAATTGTCAATACTCACTCGCTTACCTTCTGAGCCAACTGGGCGCTTCCCGATGATCGGCTCTTTCGGACATTTTTCTCTCGATCCTCTTCAAAGCTTCCCGGCCGTCTCTTTCAGCGATGATTCGCTCTCTCAGTCGAATAGCCTCGAGATATGTCGGGCGTAACTCAAGTGCCGATTCCACTTCTTCCATCGCCATTCCCTGCTGGCCGTCTTCATAGTAAACAAGCGCATTGGCGTAATATTCCTCGGCCAGTCGGGCCCGGCTGATCTGCTGCAATTCGTCTTTGGCACCAAATCTCTTTCGCCTGATATCCTCTTTTCTCTTGTTCCCTTGCGTCTCGTTGGGATCTTCGATGATATGAGGAGTCAACAGGATGATCACTTCCTCGCGTTTAACCTGATCATTGACACCTCTGAAGACGCCGCCCACGAGTGGCAGATCACCCAGGATCGGTATCTGCGTCTTGTTAGACGTGATCGTGTCACGAAACAGGCCGCCGATGACAACCGTCTCATTGTCCCTGACGATAATGTTGGTCAATAACTCCGCAGACGTCTCATCCGGTATTTGGTTTTCTTTCAAATTAAATGAACTATCCTTCGGATGGATATCCATACGGATATACCCGTCGTTGCCAATGTAAGCCCTGAACGAAAGCTTTACACCGGTATCGAGAAACTCAACCTGGGACGTCAATTGCGTATCCATCGACACCGTCGTCTGAGATTCATATCCGACTTTCGTACCGATATAGACCTGGCCGAGTTGCTTGTTGACGGCCAATATCTTAGGATTCGCCAGGATCGTCACATCGCTGACGCTCTCGATCGCATTGACCACAGCGGCAATGTTATCATGGGCAAAACCAATCGCGAAGCCACCGCTTTTCGTGACCACTTGCCCGATATTTTGGGACGTGATATAGTCTTTTGTGCCATTGATAAACGCCTGGCCGGCGGAATTGGCATTCCCGAGCAAAAGCTGCCAATCGACGCCGAACTGCGTATCTTCGGTTAGCGTTGCACTCAAAATTGTCGCCTCAACCAATACCTGAAGAGGCCGGATATCAATATCGCCCAGCATCCCCGCAATCATCTCGACATTTTCTGGATAGTCGAACACAATCAGGGTATCGTTCATCGCCGTCGCATCGCCGGCGCCGCTTGCGGCACTGATCGATTCACTGGTCGGGAAGTCCGTGATCGCCGCAGTGGTTGATACAATCGAGCCGTTGTCGCTGAGCATCGGCGTCAGAAGCGTCTTCGACTCAGCCGCGGAAATATAATATAAAGTGAAGATTTTATAGATCCGGCGATCCAGATCTTCCATTATCTTTTTGTACTCGTCCTTGGTATACACTTTAATTAGATTTCCCTGCACCTCATACATCGCGCTGTCACCCAGAATGGCATCCATGGCCTCTTCGAATGTGACATTCGTCAGGCGTCGGAACGCCAGGTTGCCGTTCACATTCGGCGAAGGCACGATGTTCTTCTGGCATTGACTGCCCAGCATCGCCAATGCTTTGCGTACTCCAAAATCTTCCTCCACCTCGAACTTCTCAATAACATTGGGTCCGTTGCTTTGAGCAACCTCTCCGTTTCCGACATCAGCAACGGCATTCGCCGCCGCCAAAATCAGGATAGAGCTCCACACGAACACGCTCCATGGTATTTTCAGATTGTCATGTAAGTCTTTATTACGACACATAGTTGGACTCCTCTTCTATTGTCTTAAATTAAATACTCAAGCCTCAATTGTCTGTTGTTGACTCCTTTTCAAGTTTCAAAATGATCTCCGCTTCCTTGCACATCATAACCACAGTATTTTCTTCAATCGCTACTACTTCGCATTCAAACTTGTCCGTACCTTCTCCAATATCTATTTTGCTTCCCACTTCGATCACGTTGCCGTTGACATAGGCCTGAGGATTCTCACTGACCATCACGGCTTCAAGTTCCAGCTTCTCTGCCAATTTTCTGATCACTTCTTTATTAACATCTTGTGAAAAAACGTTTACTTCTTCAAACCCACCGCGTTTACGTTGTCTTTCTAAAAAATGTCGCCAATTCTCCGAAGCAAAGACATCTCGGGTAATCACGTCATGGCGTCCGGCGACCTTAGGTAACTCGATAAAAGACATGTGTAATTCCGGATTCGACGGTCCGCTTCCGGTGCTTTTTTAGTCAGCACCCGGATCCACATGAGGGCCATCACGCTGATTAAACACAGCGCCATCACGACCTTTTTCTTCTCAGCCGCCAATTGACCGACCAGCCTCTTCGCACGATGACCGTTATGTTTGACATTGCGTCTCATTCAACCTTCTGCTTTCTCATCCTTGCGCCTTGTAATAGATAATCGCCCTCGTCTCCATACTGACCTGCCCGCCGTAACCGGCGTCATTCATGAGCTTGACCTGCTCAATGCGGACGAGTCGGCCCAGGTCCTGCAAACGATCGTAAAAGTTAAAGAGCTGGGTCAGCCGGCCCTTGCATTGCATACTCACCGGTATGCAGTTGAACTTATCGGCGGCCAATACTTCACCCGGCTCGATGCTTTGTTCTTTGAGATGATGCTCATTCATCAATTCTGTAATTCGGCTCAAAAAGGCGCCAAAATCCCTTTTGTCCGGTATTTTGGACTCATAATCCTCAAGCTCGATCTGCAATTTTTCCAACTGCTCCCGCAGAACGGGCATCTGCTCGGCATCCGCCATCCCCTTGGCAATCGTGACGACCTGCTCGGCTTTTGCCAGCTTGACCAGACTCATTTTCTTGCGAAGCGGCAAATACCAAAATATGACGAAGACGCCTATAATGGCTCCGGCTACGCCGAATATCGCTATCTGTTGACTTTTCCCAAACAACATCTGTCTCGTTGGCCTTTCACAGTTCTCGATAATTGCCTAAATAACAATTGATCTGAAACTCACTAACTTGAAGTTTCGCGTCGGCGCCCCCACCACGTCCCTCCGTATCGCCCGCCTGCCCGGGAACATCCACATCCCGAAGGAATGCCCTGTTGTTGTTTCCGACTTGCCCGTTACGCGAAAAAGACAACACAACCTGGCGAAAATACGGAGATTCTTCCAATCGACTGACCAACGCCGCCACATAGCTGGCATCCGCCGCTACGCCGGCAATCAAAACCTTAAATCGCACGCTGCCAAGCGGCTCGCTCTTCTTACCCAACTGGGCCTGCGTCACTCTCACAACGGCACTTGGGCGCCCCGACGATCCGCTCTCGCGGGAGGGTTCGGGTTTCTCCGCGATGAATTCTATCTTACTTAGAACGACCATTTCATCCACGAGCGAGCTTATCTCCGCCAAAACACTCGCCACGTCAATTCTCGAATTAATCTTTTCGATGGACTTGATTTTCTCCTGTAACGCACTCAATTCGGTCTTAATCCCGGACAATTCCAGTGAGGCATTTGCCGCCTGGTCCCGTTCCGTCGTCATTTGAGCTAACCCGGCTTTGACGTTTGAAATCGAACGGCTGGTGGCTAAACTCCAGACGATCATCACGAGAAATACACCGCCTAACACGATGCATTGCATGCGATAATTCACCTGGCGCTTTCGCCCGGTTTTATACCACTCTGGAAGAAAATCAATTTCTTTCATACTCTCGTGACCCACTCCGCACCGATGACCTGCGGTTCTCGATACCGTTCCAGCCCTTCAGACTGAGTCCCACGGCGACGGCCCATTCACACAGCCTCCCTCGCCGGTCGCTCTGGAAATTCAAACTCGCCCTCCGACTCGACAAATCCAATCCCCTCAAAGGCTCAGCAATTTCAACTTCGACGACCAATTGCCGCTTCAGCACATTAATCAGAATGTCTTCGTAAGCTCCCCCGCCGGCAAAAACCGCCCGTTCCACACGAGCCCCCCTGAACGTCACCGTATAATATCTCAGACACAGTGATATCTCTCGCGCCAAGTCCTCCGCCACCGAGTTGGCCACGTCCGTGATCATATCTCGTGTCGAGGCGTCTATGGCATGTTCTTCCTTACCCATCACAGATTCAGGCACATCCGCATCGTCGATCAACGACGCCTCTTTGCTGGTCCTCAGCGCGTCTCGCAGCGTCTCCGCCTGGCCGACACTTACGCCCAATTTCGTCGCGATTTCCTGAACAAATCGTTCTCCCCCAATCCCTATTTGTTTAACGAGACTGATTTCTCGCCCGTGGCCAAAGACGACTGTTGTGAAACGTTGGCCGACATCGACAAAAACGACGGTCCGCTCCAAATCCTCCTGCCGTCTAAGCGACCTGCCGAAGCTGCGAAACAACGCACAAGGAATCGGATCGATGGCCACGGGACGTAATCCCGCCTCTTCCAGCATCCCGATGTGGTCTTTGATTGTTTCACTGTCTGTCGCAAACAGAATCAATTCATTCTTCACCTCGTCGCCCTGTCGAACACTGCCGGCCACGAGATAATCCATCGGGTCCTCTTCCGTATCTAATCCGAAACGTTGAGCCGCTTCTTTTCTGAGGGACCGTTCGATGGCCCCCGGGTCCGCTTCGGCCAGACGGACGCTCGTAATTTTCAGCTTGCCGCTCGGTAAGCACGAGACAACGTCTTTGCCGATGAAACTCCCTTTCGCAAGAATCCGCTTGATCGCGGAGATCACCGCGCTTCTTCGGGCCTGCTCATCACTATCCGGATCCACTTCAATCCGCATCTCATCGGCGGCATGGACAGACATCTGCCCGTCATCGATCAAAAGTTGAATCATTTTGATCGACCCGTGACCAATGTCTAATCCTATCGGGCGTAAACCTCGTTTGTTCAGTTTCCAGCCCACCATTGCTTTCTCTCTCTCATTCGCTCACTCTACATCACGACCATAGAAGCGTTTTCTTCTATTCGAGAAAACGCTGGAAAATCCATCTTGTCCGGATTCCTCTTCATTTTCACTGCGATGAAATAAATCCGGTTACCGGCTCAACCGTAATGGTAGCCGTCATATCCCCCGCCTGGAGATTGACTGTCCCTCCGTTGTCGGGGCTCCCCAAACAATCGAATTGAACGCGTTGGGTCGAATTGAAATTAACGCTCGCGACATCCACCCTGCTCAATCGGCTCTCATTCGGAAAACTCATAATATAGTTGAATCCCTTCTTCACCGGATGGGATATGACAGCGCCACTTTGGTCTTCTATTTGGTAGCTGTCTGTCGTCGCATTAAAAACCACGGAATAATTCTGACCTCGGGTAATGGCCATACTTTTGGCATATTCCAAATCCGCCATAATGAGATTGGCCGCCGACCGAATCTGCACACTCGACGCCGAACTCATCATCGGAATCGCGGTCAGCGCCGCAATCGAAAGAATCACCACCACAATCAGCAGCTCAACGATTGTAAAACCTCTCATCGAATCTCGCCGTTTGCATTTGGACCGTCCATGACCATCCTGTTGACCAAACCCCATCTGGAGATATGTTGCATCCGACATTTCGTCAAACCTCCTCTCTATCCTGATATATCATCACCCTCCTCCACCCTTCTTTCGACTTCTCAGGGAAGCACCTTTAGCAACTTAACCACTTGCCAAAAAGGGCTTCAATTCACGCCACACGGCCCAAATCCTCCAATTGACATAATCGCGACTTCGCCATCCAATCGTTGCCGCCCCTCATCCATAAACCGCGTGATATACATGTCATTTTCCTCATCCTCGGCCGTTACGGCTGGTAGAATTGACACAATCATCAAATCAGAACTCCAAAGCCCGTTGCTCTATTCGATGAGCCGACGAGCAGACAAATACACCCAAGGGGGTAGTCATCTCATTGAATTTTTTTGTTCTCATCATATGTAAAGGCCGATAAGCGTCATTTTACTTTCTTTCTATACTTCTGAAAAAAGCTCCGGCCGCCTGTCCCCACTTCTGAGTGTCGCCGGTCGAAGACCACACTTCGACCGCTGCTTTCGCCGGGGCCGCCGTGACTGCGATATGGCTGCCGCTCTCGTCCAATCTCCAATGACAGATCAGCCCGGCTACGGCACCGCCGCCCCTGACAACATTGATCTCACCGGCATCCAGAGAACGGTTGTAAAAACGAACGTCATCGATATAGCCGTCCCAGTAACAGTTTTTTGTCCCGCAGCCGATCATTAGTTTTTCAACGCCCGCCGTCGTTCCATAGACGGGCCCCATGTCGTATCGAAGGGTATCGGGAGTCCCGTTGATATATAACTTCAGTAATGAATCATTCGGATCGTTTTCCCACGTCAAAGCGAGATGCTGCCAGCTCGTCGCCTGAGCATAGGAACTGCTTTCGATTTGTGTGAATCCGGAGGTTGTCCGAATCGAAGCCTTAATGCCTTGAACGCCCCCACCGGATGCACCGCTATAGTCATATCGGATGCCCAGCTCCTGGTCGGCGCCCGTGGGAGTCCGGGTGAACATGATATCACGATCCTGATTCGTCACATTCGACTTGATCCAGGCCGTGAATGTTATACCGGACAATCCGTTTAAATAACTTCCGGCCGAGGTGTCCTGGACGACGTCATTCTGTCCGTCAAAACGTAACGCCCCGTTGATCTGCCCGCCTGAAGGTTGCCACGTAGGATTGCCATATATCACCCCCGTGTTCCCGTGGCCCGATGCGTCTCCGACGGTCTCGACACATTCGCCCCGTATGAACAAGCCGCCCAGGACACTGAGATTCGCGGCTCCGGCATTGATGTGCACGTTGCCGTCAACAACGGCAAGGCCGGTCACATCGAAATCACCCCCGCTGCCCACAATCAAATCACCCGTCACCAAAAGAGCGGGGCATTTCTTCGTCGCCGTGACAACGTTCCGATTTCCCTGGACGAGCAGATCGCCGTCAACAATCAGCATTCCCTCGATGCGAACGTTACCCGCCAGGATCAGATTGCCATTGCGGTAACACACGCGAACGGGATTGTACGGCCCAAACGTCTGACCGGAAACGGTGCCGGAGCTAATGGATTGAGTCGCATAGTTCGTTATGAAATCCGATACGGTCACGCGGGGCCAGACCAGCGATAAATCTCCGACCGATTTCAATTGCCCCGTGATACTGCTTCCACTCAAAGAGTCCGCGAACGCATCGCCGTCAATAGCTCCGCTGTTCGCTATTGCCCCGTTGCAAAAAACATCGCCATTCACCGTCATCCCATTCCAGACCGCCACATCCGTTCCGACCCAGAGCGCGATGCAGGGGTCGATCCGTAACTGGGCCGTCACTTCACTGAGGCCGATCCTCTCGCCCCCGTCCATCCGGTATGCATTACAATCGATTGTATAATTACAGCGATCCGTCGGATCCGAATCGTCGCGCACGACGTCAAGATCATAATACTCGTCGCTTCCGGCGACCAACTGCTGAGCCGTATCCCCCGTCCAGTATTCCGATGCCGCGTCCTGAGGATTGAGAATCAATCCCCGGGCATGCTCCAATCCCGATTCCGCCAGATAATCGATCTGGCTGCGAAGGGCCATATTCCGCCCGCAGGCCAATTCAACATCGCTTCGCGAGAGAAAGCCCAGCGACAAGATCGTAATCGCCATCACGATAAAGAGTACGACAAGTAACGCCGCACCCTTGCGATGGACGACGGAGCCGACAAAAGCGTTATTATTGATTATTGATTGCATTCTAATCATCATCAGTGATAAGATCCGTTCCCGCCGTGTCGATAAGATGCCCCGCCCAACACCGAAGAGAACTATCTATGTCGTAATGCCTCGTTATACCATTCTCAGTCAAATCAAATGAGATACTGACAAATTGGCTCTGAGGCGGCGATGCGTCGAACTGAAACTGCACATTGCTGCATTCCGGAATCACCACCACATAGTCTTCGTCACAATAGGACATAAGCGTCGTCTTGATCCAGGTATCTTGAAGCCAGCTCAGGCGAACCAAATAGGTTGTAAGCCATGACGGGCAATTTGAAAATTCCATGATTCGAATGTAACGACTATCCGTCTCAATAAAAACCAATTCATCGGGATTGATCTGGCCTTCTCCGCCGGGAACGTCATCATCCCGCCAGATCACCAAATCCGTCGCGTTCACGGCACAGATCAGTTTACAATGTCGAATCAGCTCGGAGAGTCTCATCGTGGCGTAACGGACCTGCGCCTGCTTGCGATCCGTATCGTTACTCGCATCGTTCGCCGTGCTGAAGGCAAAAGCCAACGTGGCCACCGCACTCATGATAATACCCGTGACGATCAGGGCCACCATCAGCTCGACCAGCGTAAATCCTTTTGGGTATGTCTTTCTTCGCATCTTCATTATTTACTCACGAGTCGATTGATCGTAACGATATTTTCGCCGTTCCAGTTCACGCGCACCGTCACGCGAACAAAAATCGGCTCAGTCGTTCCCCCCTCCTGGGGCACGTAAACATAACTGCAATCGGCTTCTCTGCTGAACTTAGCATAGTTCAAATCCGAATAGGTGCCCCCGGCGGCATTCCTGATTTGCCCCTCCGGCTCGATAAATCCATCATAATCCATGATGTCCTCAAACGGCGTATGCACGATCTGTTCCATCAGATGACTCGCCAGCTTGGCCCCCAGGGTCCGGTGCATCCCTTCGGAGCGCAACCGGGCGCCGCTGGAAAACGGAAGTAACAATCCCGCCGCTGCGATGCCCAGCACGACCACGGCCATCATCGCCTCCGCCAGCGAAAAGCCGCGATACATACACCGGTAGGGTGCGCCACGTCCATCGACTCTCGTACGATATCCGGAGCACACCCTACCTTTTTTCTCGATC
>Ga0272442_10002868_pt1 | contig 24569 bp, 26 predicted proteins | sample SSMForm2O_FD_200262 | JGI IMG/M metagenome (GOLD analysis project Ga0272442, IMG submission 200262) | Marine sediment archaeal communities from Little Sippewissett salt marsh, Falmouth, MA, United States - SSM-Form-2O | ecosystem: Environmental > Aquatic > Marine > Wetlands > Sediment ... | reverse complement strand
TATTGATTTTTTAAGATGATAATAATAAGATAAAGCAGAACATAAAGATTTTATTATCGTAAAAAGGAGACAATCAAAATATGTTTAGAGGAACAACCATATTAGCCATTAAACGGGATGGTGAAATCGCCATCGCTGGAGATGGTCAAATTAGCATGGGAAATACCATTATGAAAAACAATACGAATAAGCTGAGAAAATTGTTTAATGGAAATGTATTGACGGGTTTTGCCGGAAGCAGTGCTGATGCTATAACATTATTTGAAAAATTAGAAAGAAAAATTGAAGAATTTCGTGGCAATTTGTCCAAAGCAGTCATTGCCTTGGCAAAAGAATGGAGAACGGATAAGATATTACGAAAGCTAGAAGCCATTTTAATTGCGGCTGATAAGAAGAATATGTATGTCGTTTCTGGAACAGGAGATATTATTGAACCTGATGATGATATAGCTGCCATAGGATCAGGGGGGAGCTATGCATTAGCTGCTGCAAAAGCATTGATGAAATACTCAAAACTACCTGCCAATGAAATTGCATTGGAATCTCTTAAAATTGCGGCATCAATTTGCATTTATACAAATGACAAAATTAAAGTGGAAAAATTGTAGAAACGGGGAGGGGGGAGATTGAATTGGAAAATAATTTAACACCTTTACAAATCGTAAAAGAGCTTGACAAGTTTATTGTTGGCCAGGAAGAAGCAAAAAAAGCAGTTGCCATTGCTTTAAGAAATAGGATAAGGCGAAAAAAATTGTCGCCGGAACTAATTGATGAAGTCACACCTAAAAATATCATTATGATTGGGCCTACAGGAGTTGGAAAAACTGAAATTGTGAGAAGACTTTCAAAGTTGGTTAAAGCACCATTGGTAAAAGTTGAAGCAACCAAATATACTGAAGTTGGTTATGTGGGTAGAGATGTAGAATCAATTATTAGAGATCTAACAGAAGTAAGTGTTCAGTTAACAAAAAAAGAATGGGCTAAGAAAGTTGAAAATAAAGCCGAAGAATTAGCAGAAGAAAAAATATTAGAGTATCTATTTCCGGTTATTCAAAAGAAAAAAAATAGTGAAGAAGATTTATGCCTACAAGATAATCAGGTTATTGATGCCAAAGAGAAAACCATTGAAATGGTCAATAAAGATCGTCAAAGAGAGGACAGGTTTTCAAAGACTAAAGAAAAATTCCGGGAAAAGCTAAGGAATGGTGAAATTGAAAATAGAATGATAGAGATACTTGTTGATGAAAAAAATCAATCAACTGTAGAAGTATTCTCAAATACCGGCGTAGAAGGAATGGGATTTAATTTCAAAGATATTTTGGGAAAAATGTTTCCTCAAAAAAAGAAAAAACAGAAGGTTAGTGTTGGCGAAGCAAGAAAAATATTAACTTATAATGAAACACAAAAATTAATTGATATGGATGAGGTCATGAGAAAGGCTATTGACACAGTTGAGAATTTGGGTATTGTCTTTATTGATGAATTGGATAAAATTGCCAGACAGGAAAAATCATATGGACCTGATGTTTCGAGAGGCGGTGTTCAAAGAGATATCCTACCAATTGTTGAAGGTTCTACGGTAATGACTAAGTATGGTGCTGTAAAAACTGACCATATTCTGTTTATTGCTGCCGGTGCTTTTTCAGTTTCAAAACCATCGGATTTAATACCAGAGCTTCAGGGAAGATTTCCAATTAGGGTAGAATTGAATCATTTGACTAAGGATGATTTAAAAAAAATATTGACTGAACCTTGTAATTCATTGATCAAACAGTATGTTTCATTAATAAATACTGAAGGAGTTAAAGTTGAATTTTTAGAAGAAGCTATTGATGAAATTGCAAATATTGCTTTTTTGGTAAATGAACAAACAGAGAATATTGGAGCAAGGAGAATATATACCATTTTGGAGAAACTCCTGGAAGATATTTCTTTTAATGCGCCGAATACCGAGGAAAAGGAAATAAGAATTACCAGGGAATATGTGTTGAAAAAATTGAAAAATATTGTAAAAAGCGAAGATATGTCAAGGTATATACTATAAACGTGATTTAATTAAAAATATTTAAATACCATAAGGCAATGTCATTCGAAGAATAATAATTTATGTATTTATTCAAATTCATAGAGTATCTTGAAATTGCAGTTGACAATGAATCTAATCAACTATCTTTGTTTTGCATCATTCATTTATATACAACTACTAAAAGCAAGAATCGTTGAAAAAAAACGCTTCAAGGCAAGACCTTAGAAATGAATGATTAGATACTAAGTGAAAGTAAAATATATCAAAAAATAAAATAGATTGAAATAATATTGAGGGAAAATAGCAAGTTTTCCATTCTTGATTTAAAAAAAGAACTATGCTATACTATTTTTGATTTTGTGCACTAATATATTTATTATTATATATAAATAAGTAAAAAAAATGGAGGATAATAAATGAGTGTAGTTTCAATGAAACAATTACTGGAAGCAGGAGTTCATTTTGGTCACCAAGTGAGAAGATGGGACCCAAAAATGAAACCCTATATCTTTACAGAAAGAAACAATATATATATAGTCGATCTTCAACAAACTGTTAAATTGATCGATGTCGCTTACAATTTTGTCAGAGATATAGCCAGCAAAGGAGGGAAAGTCTTGTTTGTTGGTACAAAAAAACAAGCCCAGGAATCAATTAAAACTGAAGCTGAGAGATGCGATATGCATTATGTTAATTACAGATGGTTGGGAGGCACTTTAACCAATTTTGATACAATAAGAAAAAGAGTAAAAAGACTTTTTGAACTGGAAAGGATGGAAAGCGACAATATATTTGAAGTTCTTCCCAAGAAGGAAGTAATCAGCTTGAAGAGAGAAAAAGAAAAGCTAAACAAGGTACTAAATGGCATTAGAAATATGGAAAAACTGCCTGATGTATTATTTGTGGTCGATCCTAAAAAGGAAAAAATTGCTATTGCTGAAGCCATAAAACTTTCCATTCCGGTTGTAGCCATTGTTGATACCAATTGCAATCCTGAAGAGATAGATTATGTCATTCCCGGCAACGATGATGCAATTAGGGCTGTCAAACTGATTTCTTCTGTCATTGCCAATGCGGTCAATGAGGGCAATAAATCAAGTATTGAAGCAGAACAATAATAATCTATATTTGTAAAGATAAAATATTTAGTATGAATAAGGAGAAAAGTATGAACATAACTGCTGCAATGGTTCAAGAGCTGAGAAAAAAAACGAGTGCAGGAATCATGGACTGCAAAAAAGCATTAAAAGAAACAGAAGGGAATATTGAAAAATCCATTGAATACTTAAGAAAAAAAGGAATTAGTGCTGCTGCATCAAAAGCAAGCAGGAAAGCTTCCAGTGGAAAAATTGAATCATATATACACCTGGATGGAAAAATAGGTGTTTTAATAGAAGTCAATTGCGAAACTGATTTTGTTGCAAAAACAGATTTGTTTTCTGATTTAGTTAAAGATATTTCACTTCAAATTGCTGCTTTGGATCCTAAATATATAAAAAGAGAAGATGTCCCTGAAGATATTTTGGAAAAAGAAAGAGATATTTTTCGAACACAAGCTGAAAAATCAAAAAAACCCGCTGCCGTCATTGAAAAAATCGTGGAAGGAAAAATTGAAAAATTTTATCAGGAAAATTGCTTAATTGAACAAGGATTTATAAAAGATAATACTAAAAATATCAAAACGTTACTATTGGAAACCATAGCAAAATTAGGCGAAAACATAGTGATAAGAAGATTTTCCAGATTTAAACTTGGAGAAGATTTATAAGTTAGCGATACAATTAATAAAAACATTGATAAATCCAAAAGGAATAACTTATGTTAAAACCAAGATACAAGAGAGTTCTTTTAAAGCTTGGTGGGGAATCACTTTCAGGTGAGAAAAAATTTGGCGTAGATGTAAGAAAGATTAATTTTATCTCACAGCAAATAGCCGAAATAAGGGAATTGGGAGTTCAAATTGCAATTGTTATTGGTGGTGGCAATATTTTCCGTGGCCAAGAAGGGAGTGCAGGTGGTATAAATAGGGTTTCAGCAGATTATATGGGTATGCTGGCAACTGTTATAAACGCATTAGCTCTTCAAGATTCTTTGGAAAAACTGGATATTGAAACTCGGGTTCAGACTGCAATAGAAATGAAAGCTATTGCAGAACCTTATATTAGAAGAAGGGCTATGAGGCATCTGGAAAAAAATAGAGTGGTTATTTTGGCTTCAGGAACTGGTAATCCCTATTTTACAACTGATACAGCAGCTTCCCTACGTGCCATTGAATTAGACGCAGAAGCAGTACTAAAAGCAACAAAAGTAGATGGAATCTATGAAGCGGATCCCATGATTAATAAAGAGGCAGTCAAATATACCCAGATAGGATTTTTAGAATTTCTAAACAAAGGGCTAAAGGTAATGGATGCTACGTCAATATCTTTATGTATGGAAAATAATATTCCAGTTATTGTTTTTAATTTAAATACAACTGGAAATATAAAACGTGTAATATTGGGAGAAAAAATCGGAACAATTGTAAAGGGGGAATAACAGTGTTATCTGAATTTATAGAAAAAACAAGAAGCAAAATGGACAAGACTATAAATATCATAAAAGATGAATTCAAACACATTAGGACAGGAAGAGCTTCAACAGCATTGATCGATAAATTGGAAATACCATATTACGGAATTCTAACACCACTAAACCAAGTTGCAAATATTTCCGTTCCTGAATCAAATTTGATTGTCATCCAACCATGGGATAAAAACTGTTTGGCGGATATTGAAAAAACCATATGGAAATCTGATTTAGGTCTTACTCCATCGAGTGACGGAAGCATAATCAGACTTACCGTTCCGGCCTTAAATGAAGAAAGAAGAAAAGACCTGGTTAAAATGGTTAAAAAAGAAGCAGAAAATGGGAAAGTTGCTATTAGAAATGTGAGACGGGAAATTAATGAACTTATAAAAAAAGAAGAAAAAAATAAAAATATTTCCGAAGACGAATGTAAAGAATCACAAAAAGAAGTTCAAATAATAACAGATGAATATGTGAAAAAAATAGATGAAATATTGGAAATAAAAGAAAAAGAAATCATGGAAGTTTAATATTAAATATAATTGAAGGAAGGGGGGATCAATAAATGGCTTATAAGATTACAGATGACTGTATAAAATGCGGAATATGTGTGGATGAATGCCCGGTTGAAGCAATATCTGAAGGAGAAGATAAATACATTATCGATAAAGATACCTGCACTGACTGTGGTAGTTGCGCAAATTCTTGTCCAAATGAAGCAATTGTTCAAGAATAATTAGTTATCCCCTTTAAAATAAAAGCACACCATACAGGAAAAATATTTTAAGGGGGGTATTTTTATAGGTGAATAAAATAAATATTAATCAAGAAATAAAAAATAAAGATCATCTACCCAAACATATAGCTATTATTATGGATGGAAATGGGCGATGGGCGACAGAAAGGGGATTGCCGAGAACTTCGGGGCATAAGGAAGGTGCAAAAGCAGTGAGAAGAACTATAAAAGCATGCATCAGTCTGAATATTCCCACACTAACCCTTTATGCTTTTTCAACGGAAAATTGGAAAAGACCTAAAAAAGAAGTGCTCTATTTGATAAACCTTTTTAAAAATGTATTAATCGAAGAAAAAGAACAATTGATTAATAATCGAATCAGAGTAAATTTCTTAGGTAGATCAAAATATCTTCCAAATTCACTTATTGATAAAATGAGGGAAATCAAAGATGCGACCAACAGAAATACCCAATTGAATTTAAATATTGCCATTAATTATGGCGGAAGAGCTGAGATAGTTGATGCTGTCAAGTCGATTGCATCAAAAGTTATTGATAAAAAAATTACTATCAAAGAAATTGATGAAAATTTAGTAAGAGGCCATTTATATGACAATAAATTACCGGATCCTGATTTATTGATCAGAACTGGTAACGAAATGAGAATAAGTAATTTTATGCTTTGGCAAATTGCCTATACCGAATTGTATATTACGCAGGTATATTGGCCTGATTTTGACAGAAATACATTAATCGAAGCAATAAATAATTTCCAAAAAAGGACAAGAAAATATGGAGGGAAAGTATAACACTTTTTTTCAAAGATTGTTCGTGGCTGTTTTAGGGATTCCGATTTTAGGGTACATCATTTTTTGGGATAATATTCCTTTCTTAATTACGATCATCGTATTCAATTTATTAGGTTTGATTGAAATAAGTCATTTGTCTCTTGAAAAAAAATACAAAATTTCTTTGTTTTTTAGTGCAATATTTTCTCTTTATTTTGTGTACCTTGCAATTGATCAGATGCTCACTGTCAAAATTGATAACATTTTAACAATAACTATACTCATGCTGATTTATTTTATTATCCAACTATTTAAAAAAAATCATGCTATGGTTTTGCAATGCATTGCTGTTACTTTATTTGCGAGCATATATATAGGCTATTTATCATCATTTTTGTTAAAAATAAAACTTTTGCCCAATGGAAACTTTTTATTAATATCCTTGTTGGTCATTGTCTGGATTAATGATATAGCAGCTTATATCATAGGAACAGCTATTGGAAAAACAAAATTAGCCCCCAATATAAGTCCAAAAAAAACCATTGAAGGTTCATTGGCTGGGATTATTTTCAGTGTAATAACGATTTTTATTTTAAATCGGTGGTTAAAATATGATTTAAGTAAATTGTTGTATATATCCATTTCTGTTTCAATTATCGGACAATGCGGTGATTTATTCGAATCCATGTTAAAAAGAGGTGCAAAAGTCAAGGATTCCGGGAATTTGATACCAGGTCACGGTGGTGTTCTGGATAGATTCGACAGTCTTTTGTTTGCAGCTCCTGTTTTTTATTATTGTATTTTGTATCTAAAATAAACAAAAAATTTATAGAGAAGTGATTTAATGATGAAAAAAAAGATTGTAATACTAGGCTCAACAGGTTCAATAGGAAAACAAACATTGTCAGTTGTTTCTGATAATGTAAAAGCATTTGAATTGATTGGAATAAGTGGATGGGAAAATGTAAACCTGTTAAGAGAACAAATACTTAAATATAAACCGAAAATAGTTGTTGTAAAAAATGAATATTTTGCAAAAAAATTAAAAAATAGCATAAACAGGCAAATTAATATAAAAATAATGTGGGGAATGAGAGGATTAATTGAACTAGCAACAATAGAGGATATTGACCTGGTTGTCATGGCCATTACCGGGATATCATCACTTATTCCCACTTATGAAGCCATTAAAATAAACAAGAATATTGCTCTGGCAAGCAAAGAAGCAATGGTTGTTGCAGGCGAAATACTAACACGTGAAGCAAAATCTCGTAACATAAATATTATACCAATCGATAGCGAACATAATGCCATTTTTCAGTGTATTGGAAATGATAAAACAACAAATATTTCTAAAATAATATTAACTGCATCCGGTGGCTCACTTTACCATCTTAATGAATCATCAATGAAAAGTGTTACCGTTGAAGAAGCGCTTAATCATCCCAATTGGAATATGGGAGATAAAATAACAATTGATTCGGCAACATTGATGAATAAAGGATTAGAAGTGATAGAGGCAAGATGGTTTTTCAATGTTCCCATAGAAAAGATTGATGTTGTTATTCATCCACAGAGTTATGTGCACTCAATTGTCCAATTTGTAGATGGAACCCTACAAGCACAAATAAGCGAACATGATATGCGCCTTCCAATACAATTTGCTTTGACATATCCGGATAGATACAAAAATAATTATCCTGTACTGGATTTGATCAAGGTAAGGCAATTAACATTTAAAAGTCCGAACTACAAAAAATTTCCATGTCTGAAATTAGCTTATAAAGCCATCGAAATAGGCGGCACTATGCCAGCAGTTTTAAATGCAGCTAATGAAATTGCGGTAAGTGCTTTTTTAAATGAAAGAATAAGCATTGTGGAAATACCTATCGTTATTCAAGCCATCATGAAAAACCATAAAGTAAAAACGAATCCATTGATGACCGATATACTCGATGCTGATTTTTGGGCAAGACGGGAAGCGCTTGAATTTTTTTTAAATAATAAATAAATGGGGATAAATATGATTACTTTAATTGCATTTATTTTTGTGTTCAGTATACTGGTTTTTTTTCATGAATTAGGTCACTTTCTTTCCGCAAAGGCATTTGGTGTTAAAGTCTATAAATTTGCTTTTGGTTTTGGACCAAAATTAATTGGGTTTACCAGAAATGAGACGGAATATAATATTTGCTTGATTCCGCTAGGAGGCTATGTAAAAATGGCCGGAGAAATGGGGGAAAATGATGAAAATATTAAGTTAATAAATATTCCGGAAAAAGAAAGATTTGATAAAAAGCCTATAAGTATAAGAGCTATAATCGTCGCATTAGGTCCTATGATGAATATTATAACTGCTATAATAATATTTACGATCATCTTTTTGATCAATGGAATTCCAATGACCAGTAGCATCATAGATTCTATTAATGAAGGTGGACCGGCAGATGAGGCTGGCCTGGAAATTGGAGATGAAATTATTAAAATCAATAATTTAGAAATGGATAACACCGAGCAAATAGCCAACATCATTTCTAAAAATACTGACAATGAATTAATGATAACTGTTGACAGAAGCGGAGACATAATTAATTTGACTTTACTTCCTGAATACAATGAAGAGTATCAAAGAGGTATGATTGGTATCAGTTTTAAAATGATCGTTAAAAAAATGAATCTTTTCACAGCTTTGAACGAAGGAATAAAAACCTGCAGATATATAATCCGACTGATCTTTACTAACACGATCGAAATGGTTTCAGGCAAAATACCATTGGAAGTAGCGGGTCCACTGGGAATTGCTCAAATGACAGGAGAATTTGCAAAATTAGGATTTATGAGTCTGATATATTTCACAGCTGTTCTAAGCATATTTATCGGAGTATTTAACTTGATTCCTATACCCATTTTAGACGGGGGTCAGATCATCCTTTTATTTGTAGAAAAAATCAGAGGGAAACCTATGGAATCAGAGAAAATGAATTTTATATATCTTATAGGTATATCTTTAATGATAGTGATTTTTATATTTGCTACCTATAAAGACATTTCCAGAATATTTTTTGAATAAAAGAGAAAAGAAATAATTATGATTACGCGAAGAAATACTAGAAAAATAAAAATCGGTCAACTGGAAATCGGAGGCAATGCACCAATTTCTGTTCAATCAATGACAAATACAGACACCAAAGATGCCGCAAAGACAATTAAACAAATAAAAAAAATGGAAAAGGAAGGCTGTGAATTAGTAAGAATTGCCATTCCCGACATGAAAGCTTGTGAAAATATATCTACTATAAAAGAAAATATTCGAATTCCTTTGGTTGCAGATATCCATTTTGACTATCGATTGGCTTTAAAATCGATAGCGCTTGGGGTTGATGGAATTAGAATCAATCCCGGAAATATAAAAATCAAAGAAAATATTAAAGAAATTATTGAATTAGCCAAGAAAAAAGGCACTGCCATTAGATTTGGTGTCAACTCTGGATCAATCGATCGCAAAATAATAGAAAAATATAAAGCACCTAATGTAGGGGCTATGCTTGAAACTTCAGAAAACATCATAAATTTGCTAGAGGAAATCAATTTTAAGGATGCAATATTTTCCCTGAAATCTACAAATATTCTTGATACCATTGAGGCAAATGAAATCTTTTCCTATCATTATAATTTCCCCTTACATATCGGTATAACAGAATCTGGTTTCTCTTCTCAAGGTATTGTAAAATCTTCGGTAGGGGTGGGTATTTTATTATATAAAGGTATTGGCGATACTATTAGAGTTTCTCTAACTGAAGATCCTGTCAATGAAATAAAAATAGGATATCAAATATTGCAGTCTTTGAATATAAGAAAAACTGGATTTAACATTATTTCTTGTCCTACCTGTGGAAGATGTAAGGTTAATTTGAATAAGATTGTGAAAGAATTGGATAAAAAGATAAAAGTAAGGAATAAAGCAATTAAAGTGGCCGTGATGGGATGTATTGTAAATGGTCCCGGGGAAGCAAAAGAAGCAGATCTGGGAATTGCATTTAATCAAAAAATCGGGATCATGTTTAAAAAAGGAAAAGTTGTCGGAAAATATGATTGGGAAACTGCCATTAGAGAATTAATTAGAGAGATAAATAAATAAAATAATAATAACAATTATTGCAAGACCTATTATATTTAATTGAATTTTATCCTTAAATATTCCTATCCCTTTATTGTTGTGAATATGCTTTAACGCGTAGTGACATTATAAAATATACAATTTTAATGATTGTTTTCAATGCCATACATATTATTTGTATTGAAAAGTTCAGGTTCCTTTCCTTTAAAGAAAAGGAAATATACACTGTAATCTAAATTCATTAAAAAAATATTGATGATATGCTTGCATCGTGTTATAATGTGTGCTAGTGCTAAAAATAGTATTTGGTAAAAAATATTGATGGTGGAGAAAAAAAATTGATAAATAAAATCTTAAAAGATGTAAAAAAAACTGAAATATCTGCTGAAAATATGATAGAAGAAGCCAAACAAAAATCACAATTGATTGTGAAAAATGCCTTGAAAAAAAGTGAAGAACTAAAAGAAAAGGCAAAAAAAGAAGCTCTAAAAGAAAGTGAAATGCTTATCATTGAAAACGAGAAAGAAGCAATGGAAGAAGCCAAAAAGACTCATGAAAATTGCAAAAAAGAAAAAATAATAATAAAAGAAAAAGCCCAAGGTAAAATTGATAGTGCAGTGAAAAAAGTTACTAAAAAGATTGTCGAAGGTAAATAATGGCTGTTAGTAAAATTAAAAAAGCAAATTTTTTTACACATGTTAAATTGAAAGAAGATTTAATAAAAGATCTTCAAAATGCAGGTTGCATTCAAATAAAAGATATCACTTCCAAGATTGAAAAATCTTACTTAACTCACACAAAAGAAATAAAAGATCGACAGATTGATAGCATACTTTCAGAGATTAAATATTGTATTGATTATCTTTCTCATTACAAGGTAAAATCTAAAAAAAATGATAAATATATCGAGACGATAAAAAAATATTACGATTTTAGTGATTTACAGAAAATGTATAATGATTTTGAATATGAAAGCATATACAATGAATGTAAGTCATTGGATATTGAATTCAAAGAATTAAAGAATCGTGAGAATTATCTTTTAAACCTAAATGATTATCTCTTTGAATGGAAAGATATGAATTTTAAAATAGAAGACTTGATAAGCTCAAAAAATACCCGTAATATTATTGGAATGATCGAATCAAAAAATTTTTCATTGGTCTGTCAGGAAATCAATAAAATAGGAAAAGAAATTGAAATAATAAAAATCAAAGAAAGTAAGAAATTTTATAAGATTGCAATTATTACTATTATAAATCACTATGATAGTATAAGGAAAATATTAAATAAATACAATTTTAATTATTTTAAGGCTCCGGAAGAGTTTAGCGGAACCGTAAAACAGGTCCAACAGAAAATACAAAACGAAATAGACAAACTGGAAAATAAGAAGGAAAAAATTAAGGAAAAAAGCATAAAAATATATGAAGAAAACCTTTCCCTGTATATCATTTTTGATTATTTATCTATTTTAAAAAGCAGGAAAGATGTAGAGCGATTTATTAAACAAACAGACCAGGTAATCGTCATTGAAGGATGGGTACTTGAAAAAGATATGGAGAGACTAAAACAGGTTCTGTATGGCAAGTATAAGCAACTGGAAATATTATTTAGCAATCCCAAGAAAAATGATGATATTCCAGTTGCATTGAAAAATAATTATTTTGTAGAACCTTTCGAATCAGTAACAGAATTGTATGGTATCCCTCAATATACCGAATTTGATCCCACACCAATATTTGCACCGTTTTATTTTATATTTTTTGGTATGTGTTTGTCCGATGCAGGGTATGGCTTAATCATTACTTTGCTTTCTTATTTTGCTTTAAGAAGGTTAAAATTTGAAGGTATGGCAAAGAAATTTTTTGGATTATTCTTTCTAGGCGGTATATCTACCTTTTTTATTGGTGCGTTTATGGGTAGTTGGATGGGAGATACAGTGAATTATTTGCCTGAAAACATGCAAGCCATAAGAAATTTTTTAGTAGACAAAGTTACCTTACTCAATCCCATTGAAAATCCCATGCCTTTATTGATTATTTCACTGGTCATGGGAGTGGTTCAGATCTATGCGGGATTCATCATAAAATTTGTATCAAATATTAAGGAAAATAAATTGACATCTGGACTAATGGACCAAGGATCATGGTTATTTCTAATTTCAGGTATTATTTTCTATATCTTTACAGCTGCAATACCTTCATTTGCGGGATTGAAAACTGCATCAATCTATACAATTTATGCCGGCCTGATTTCAATTGTGCTTACCCAGGGAAGGGGAAATAAAAATGTCTTTTTAAGAATTGCAGGCGGTGTTCTTAGTTTGTATGACTTAATCGGTTATTTTAGTGATATCCTGTCTTATTCAAGACTATTTGCTCTCGGTCTATCCACAGCTGTTTTGGCTGTTGTTGTCAATAATTTTGTAATGTTGTTTAAAGACATACCAGTATTGGGAATTATTTTAGCTGTTTTTGTGTTTATTGTAGGCCATGTCTTTAATATGGTTATAAGCGGAATGGGTGCTTTTATTCATTCTACGCGTTTACAATATGTAGAATTTTTTACTAAGTTTTACGAAGGTGGTGGTTCGGCTTTTAAACCCTTTAGAGCCAAAACCAAATATATTAAAATAAAAGTGAATTAATCATTCACTTTAAAGCTGTTTTTTTAATAAAAATAATTAAATAAATTGAAATAAAAGTAGGAAAAGAGGAGGAATCATGATTACACAGGGGATAGTAATAGCATTTTTAGGTTCGGCAGTTGCCATTGGATTGGCTTGCTCAGGATCGGGCATAGGAGTTGGAATAGCAGGAGCTGCTGGAATTGGAGTATTAACTGAAGAACCGGAAAAATTTGGTTTAGTATTGTTCCTGCAGGCTTTTCCCGGAACTCAGGGTATTTACGGATTGCTGGTAGGATTTTGGGTACTGATGAAAACTGGCGTACTTGGAGGTTCTCCAATTCCTGTTACTTTAGATCAGGGAATGCAAATATTTTTTGCCTGTATACCGGTTGGCATCGTCGGATTTTTTTCCGGATGGTACCAGGGAAAAACTGCTGCTGCAGCTATCGGATTGGCCGCAAGGAATCCTGAAGGTCTTGGAAAAGCAATCGTCATGGTTACTATGGTCGAAACATATGCAGTTTTTTCTCTATTAGCATCTTTGTTATTGTTTAATGGAATAAGTCTATAAAGGGATGAAAATTAATGACAATAAAAGAAATAAAAGAAAAAATTATATCAGATGCTAACCTGAAAGCAGATGAAATTATTTTTCAAGCAAAGTCTAAAGCTGAAGAAATGATTGCCAAAGCGAAAAAAGATGCAGAAGATATGAAAAATGATATTTTGGCTAAAAATAAACAGGAAGGATTGTTGAGGAAAAACAAAATATTAACCGAAGCCAATTTAGATGCAAAAAAAACAATATTATCCCAAAAGCAAGTTCTTATTGATAGCGTTTTCAAAAAAGCTTTAAGTAGTATATTGAATATGAACGATAAGGATTACGGTCATTTTATAAAAAAGTTGATTATGCGTAATATTGAAAATGGTGATGAGATCATTTCCATTTGCGAAACAGATAGCAAAAGAATAACAAAAAACTTTTTAGATAGAATAAATCAAGAATTAAAGGATAAAGGAAAAAAAGGAGATTTGCATCTTGATAGCCAGTATGTTCCCATTAAAGGTGGAATCATCATCGGTTCGGGGCACATTAAGAAAAATATATCTCTGGAGTTATTGATGCAGAAGGCCAGAGAAGCATATGAGATGGAAATTAGTCAGCAGTTATTTAATTAAGCTACCAATAGTCATTTTCAATTGAATACATTAAAGGATATATTATGTTTAAATATTACAGAGCCGAAACCAATGATCAGGAAGAATATGCTTTTGCAAATGGCATTATTAGAAAATTAGACAGAGAAATAATGACTAAGGAATTAATGGAAAGCTTGCTAAAGTCAAATGACATCATAGCAGCCTTGAAGATATTGAACGAGAGTGATTTTTTTCAGTCTAATTTCGACATTAGCTCCCCTAATGATTACGAAAATGCTTTGAATATGGAACGATTGCATTATTATGATATCATAAAAAATATTTCAAAAGTTTCACCTTTCCATTTTCTCTATTTTACTTTTGCGTCAAAATATGATTTTCAAAATTTAAAGATTTTTATTAAATCCAAATTTTTAAAAAGCGAAGTTCCTGAAGATTTTATTTCAAAAATATATACAATTAAACCATCAAAGCTAAAAGCGGCGATTTTTGATGAAAAATTTGAAGAAATTCCCCATTCCTATGAATTTTTAATAAAAAAAACTATTTTAGAGTACCAAAAACATAGAGATCCGGAAAAAATAGATTTCATTTTGGACAAAGAAAGATATTTGATGGTTTTAAACAAGATAAAAGAAGTGGAAATCATTGAACCTGAAGAGCTTTTCATGAAACGTTTTATTAGAATGAATATTGATTTGCATAATATTATTAATTGTATTCGAGCTAAAATTAGAGGTGAAAAAAAGAATTTTGCAAAAGAATTTGTTATTCCGTCAGGTGACTTCAAGATAGGGAAAATAATAGAAATATTTGATTCGCCCCTTACTACATGGATAGAAAAATTAACCTTTACAGATTACAAAAACATTATTGAAGAAGGCATTACCGCTTATAAAAAAAGTAATACTTTAATGGAGATTGAAAGGCTTAAAGATAACTTTATCTTAAACTTTACAAAAATAGGAAAATATATTACCTTTGGGATAGAACCGATTATAGGATTTATTACAGCCAAAGAGAATGATTTTAAAAATATAAAAATAATACTATCCGGAAAACTAAATAATATTTCGGAAAACAATATAAAAGAAAGACTTCGTGATACTTATGATGAATAAAATTGCCATAATGGGTTACAAGGATTCAATTATTGGTTTTAAATTATTAGGTATTGATTTATTTCCAGTAACAGATGCTGTTCAAGCAAAAGAAAATTTAGAAAGAATGGCTAAAGAAAAATATGCTGTTGTATTTATTACGGAAGAGATTGCAAGAGAAATTATGAATAATGTCAATGAACTACAAAGGCAATCTACAACAAGTTTTACGGTTATCCCTGGAAAATTAGGGAATAAAAATATTGGATTAACACTTTTAAAGAAAAATATCGAAAAAGCCATAGGTAAAGATATTTTATTTGGAAAAGAGGGAGAATAATGGAAACTGCTAAAATTGTAAAAGTTTCAGGACCCGTCGTCATTGCAAAGGGACTAAAGGGCGCCAAGATGTACGATGTTGTAAAGGTTAGCCAACAAAGGTTGATTGGAGAAATTATTGAATTAAATAAGGAAATGGTAACCATACAAGTTTACGAAGAAACTTCCGGAATAGGGCCAGGAGAACCTGTTTTTTCTACCAATATGCCATTAAGTGTTGAATTAGGCCCTGGACTTATTTCTTCAATTTATGATGGTATACAAAGACCGCTGGATAAAATAAAATTAGCAAAAGGCGATTTTATAACCAGAGGAGCTGAAGCCAGCGGAATCGACCGTGATAAAAAATGGGCATTTAATCCTATTATTAAAAAAGGCGATAAAGTTGAAACCGGCGACATTATTGGGACTGTGCAGGAAAGCAGTATTATTGAACATAAAATAATGATTCCTCACGGCATAAGTGGTGAATTAATTGAAATCTACCAGGGTGACTTTACCGTTGAAGATACTATTGCTGTGGTCAAAGACGTAAAAGGAAATAAGCATAATGTTGTTATGTTGCAAAAATGGCCAGTAAGAATGCCACGTCCTTATAAGAAAAAATTACCACCATTTGAACCATTGGTTACAGGACAAAGAGTTATTGATACCTTTTTTCCAATAGCAAAGGGAGGTACTGCCTGTATTCCCGGACCTTTTGGTAGTGGAAAAACAGTTGTTCAGCATCAAATATCCAAGTGGTGTAATGCTGAAATTATTATATTTATTGGATGCGGTGAACGTGGCAATGAAATGACTGATGTATTATTGGAATTTCCTGAATTAAAAGATCCTTCAACCGGCAAACCTTTAATGGAAAGAACCATTTTAATTGCAAATACATCAAATATGCCGGTGGCAGCGCGTGAAGCATCGGTATACACTGGAATTACACTTGCCGAATATTATCGTGACATGGGTTATAATGTTTCTTTGATGGCAGATTCTTCCTCCCGCTGGGCAGAGGCAATGCGTGAAATATCAGGAAGACTTGAAGAAATGCCCGGAGAAGAAGGATATCCTGCATATTTGGGAACACGTATTTCCAGTTTCTATGAAAGATCCGGCCGCACAAAATGTATGGGGAGTGAAGACAGAGAAGCAAGTTTGAGCGTTATTGGCGCAGTTTCTCCTCCTGGAGGAGATTTGTCTGAGCCCGTTACCCAGAATACCTTGAGAACAGTTCAAGTTTTTTGGAGTTTACAGGATAAATTAGCTTACAAAAGGCATTTTCCGGCGATTGATTGGCTAACAAGTTATTCTCTTTATTTAGCAGGGCTTTCAAAGTATTACAAGAGAGAAATTAATGAAGAATTTATAGAATTGCGTAGCAAGTCAATGGGGATTCTACAGGAAGAATCCGAATTAGAAGAAATTGTTCGACTTGTCGGAATTGATGCGCTTTCGAATCAGGAAAGATTAGTACTGGAAACTGCCAGGTCAATCAGAGAAGATTTTCTCCATCAAGATGCATTTGATGAAATTGATACATATACTTCCATTAAAAAACAGTATTTAATACTTAAATTAATTATAATATTCCATGAAAGTTCACAAAAAGCACTACAGAGTGATGTCACGATAGAACAATTAAACAGCTTACCCGTTAAAGCGAAAATAGTCAGAGCAAAATTTATTAATGAAAATAATTTAAACATGTTTAATGAAATAGAGAAGGAAATAATATCCCAGGTTAGCGGCACAACCAATTAAAGGGAGGAGAATTTAAAATAAAAGATGATTAAAGAATATTTAACTATATCAGATGTAGCCGGTCCTCTGTTGATCGTAGAGAAAACAACCGATGTCAAATATCAGGAATTAGTTGAAGTGGAATTATCTTCCGGCGAAATAAGAAGAGGGCAGGTTTTAGAAATAGCACAGGACAAAGCTGTTGTTCAACTGTTTGAAGGAACAACAGGCATAGATATTGAAAAAACAAAAGTACGTTTTTTAGGAAAGGTCATTGAAATACCCCTTTCCTTAGATATCTTAGGAAGAATTTTTGATGGTTCAGGAAAACCAATTGATAATGGTCCCAAGCTCATACCCGAAAAAAAACTTGACATTAATGGAGATCCTTTGAATCCTTTTGCCAGAGATTATCCAAATGATTTTATACAAACAGGAATTTCTTCCATTGATGTTTTAAATACATTGGTTAGAGGTCAGAAATTACCCATTTTTTCAGGTGCTGGCTTACCTCATGCGAAGTTGGCCTCTCAAATCGCAAGACAAGCAAAAGTTATCGGCAAAGAAAGTAATTTTGCAGTTGTATTTGCTGCAATGGGTATAACCTTTGAAGAAGCCAATTTCTTTATCAATGATTTTAGAAGAACTGGCGCGATTGAAAAAAGCGTAATGTTTATTAATTTAGCAAATAATCCCGCTGTTGAGAGAATCATAACTCCCCGTATGGCTTTAACATGCGCTGAATATTTGGCATTTGAAAAAGATATGCATGTATTGGTTGTTCTTACTGATATGACTAATTATTGCGAGGCATTGAGGGAAGTTTCAGCTGCCAGAAAAGAAGTTCCCGGAAGACGCGGATACCCAGGTTATCTATATACAGATCTTGCCACATTATATGAGAGAGCAGGAAGAATAAAGGATAAAAAAGGCTCAATAACTATGATTCCTATTCTGACCATGCCAGAAGATGATAAGACACATCCTATCCCTGATTTAACCGGCTATATCACTGAAGGACAGATAATCTTGGCTCGAGAATTGCACCATAAAGGAATATATCCACCCATTAACGTCTTACCTTCTTTGTCGAGACTAAAAGACAAAGGTATTGGCTTGGAAAAAACGCGTGAAGACCATGCTAATGTAATGAATCAATTATTTTCATCGTATGCAAGAGGAAAAGAAGCAAAAGAATTAGCAGTTATTCTTGGTGAAGCTGCATTAACAGAAATCGATAAAAAATATGTGAATTTTTCTGATAAATTTGAAGAACTTTTTGTAACTCAAGGCGAAGACGAAAATAGAACCATAAAAGATAGCTTGGATATCGGTTGGAAATTATTGACCATTTTGCCTAAGGAAGAACTTAAAAGAATTAAAGATGATTTCATTGAAAAATATCTTACGAAGGACATGGATGTGATGGATATGGAGGATAGTAATACCAATGTTGATGAAGATTAATCCTAATCGAATGGAATTACTAAAATTAAAAAAGAGATTAATCGTTGCAAAGCGGGGACATAAATTACTAAAAGATAAGAGAGATGCCCTGATTCAAGAATTTATTCACTTAGCCAAAGAAAGTAAAATTGTAAGAGAAGAATTGGAAGAAAAATTAATAAATTGCTATCAGGATTTTTCCAATGCCACTTCGCAAATGAGCAAGATTTCTTTAGAAGAAGCACTCATGTTTCCCAAGGCAAAAACAGAGGCTGTAGTTTTACATAAAAACATTATGAGTGTTAAGGTTCCACGTTATAAGTATAAATGTGAAGGGAAATATTACACTTACAGTTTGGTCGATACCAATGCAGAAATTGATCATTCAATTAATCATTTTTATAAGATACTTCCACTTATGTTAAGATTAGCTGAATTGGACAAAACCATTAGTCTATTGGCAGATGAAATAGAAAAGACCAGACGAAGAGTAAATGCATTGGAATATATTTTGATGCCTGACTTGGAAGAAACCATAAAATTCATCACTATGAAACTGGATGAAATGGCAAGATCCACCAACTCTGCCATTATGAGAATAAAAGAAATAATAAGGGCTTGAAATAAAAATAATAGAGCGGCGTATCTATTATACGCCGCTTTTTTTCTATCTGTTTGCTGATTAAGGGTGTGAATAGAGATGAAATATGGTATAATTTCTGATATTCATAGTAATTATGAAGCACTAAATACAGTTTTAAAAAACATGGGAAAAGTGGATCAGGTTATTTGTTTGGGTGATATTGTCGGTTATGGCCCAAATCCAAATAAGTGTATTGAAAAAATAAGAAAATTAAAGTCTTTATGTATTGCCGGAAATCATGATTTGGCTGTCATAAATGAGTTAGACAAGTTTTATTTTAATATTGAAGCAAGAAACGCAATTCAATGGACAAAAAAAATATTAAAGATTGGAAATATTCAATATTTAGAAGGTCTTAAAAATGAAATTACTCTTTCCTGTAAAATAAAAATAGCCCATGGGTCTCCAGGACAATATAGATGGGAATATATAATAGATAAATCATTTGCAGCAATGATTTTTAACGCATTCAAATTTAATGTTTTATTCATTGGTCATTCTCATTTGGCAGGCTGCTTTATTTTCCAGAAAAAACGGCGTAAAATAGAATATATCGAATTAAAATATGGTGGATATATTTTACTATCTGAAAATAATCGGTATATAATCAACTGTGGTAGCGTGGGGCAACCACGTGATGGGAATCCGCAGGCAAGCTATGGAATTTTTGATAACGTAAAAAATAAAGTTATTGTAAAAAGAATTAATTATCCAATATTATTGACTCAAAAAAAAATATTGGATGCAGGATTACCAAGAATATTTGCTTATCGTTTAAAAATAGGAAGATGATGTGTGCCCGTGGCTCAATTGGATAGAGCGACGGCCTCCGGAGCCGTAGGTTGGAGGTTCAAGTCCTCTCGGGCACACCAAATAAAAGGACTTTATATGTTTTACACCATCGCAAAATTTATAGCCTGGCTTCTATTTAAACTTTTTTGGAAAGTAGATATTCAAGGAATTGATAACATTCCCAAAAAAGGACCATTGATTATAGCTGCAAACCACACCAGTTATTTAGATCCGGTTATTTTAGGTATTGCTACCAACAGAAAAATGCATTTCATTGCAAAACAAGAAATTTTTAATAACTTTATTAGTAATTTTATATTTAGGAAATTGAATGCCTTTCCGGTTGACCGGGAGAAAATAGACATAAAAGCTTTAAAAAATGCCATTAATGTATTAAAAGAAAAAGAAGTATTGGGAATATTCCCTGAAGGTACTCGATCAACGACTGGTGATCTTCAGAACTTTAAATTGGGAATCATTAAAATTGCACTAAAAACTGGTGCACCAATAGTACCTGCCGGTATTATTGGTGCCCATAAGATATTCCCAAGAGGCGTTAAGTTACCTATATTTTTTAAACATAAAATCATTGTTCGCTATGGTTCTCCAAAATATTTAAATTCTCAGAATAATAAAGACAAAAATTATCAAAGAGAATCGCTTGATATATTAAGCCATGAGATAAATGTATTAACTTCTGCAAAAAATAATCCACCAATTAAAAACAAATGATTAAAAATGATTTGTATCCACATTGTTAAAATAGTAAAATTAAGACAAATATTAAAAAGAAAGGCTTGTTATGAAAAAATACTTAATCATTATTTTTTTATTTGCATTCTTCTTAATTGTCTTTAATGGATTGGCTAACACAAATTATTTAACCTTATTGTCGTTTGGCGAATACGGAGATAGAGAAGGAGAATTCAATTATCCAGTTTGTATTGTTGTCGATGATAAAGACAATCTATATATATCAGATTGGGAAAATGACCGAATACAAAAATATACTTCCGAGGGAAAGTTATTGCAGTCTATACCGGAAAAAAATAGCGATTTAAAAATTGACGGACCAGTTGGCATTGTCTTGGATAGCGAAAAAAATATCATTGTAGTAGAACAATTTAATCATCGAATTCATAAAATATCTCTAGATGGTAAAAGTCTACTTATGAAGGGAAAAGAAGGAAACGGTCCGGGAGAATTTTCCAATCCCAGGGGAATTGCCATAGACGAAAATGATAATATTTATGTAGTTGACACGGGAAATAGCCGTATACAGGTATTTAATCCGGAATTTGAACTAATAAGAATATTTGGAAAAGAGGGGATGGGAAATGGTGAATTTTATTATCCCAGAGGAATTGCTATAGGAAGGGATGGTAATATATATGTCGCGGATACTTTTCACAATCAAATACAGGTTTTGACAAAAGAAGGATTGTTTTTGAGAAAATTTGGCCAAGGAGGAAGTGGGCAGGGAAAGTTCGATGGAACAAGATACCTTGCATTTGATTTAGAAAATAATCTTTATGTTTCTGATTACAAAAACGGTAAGATAGTGAAATTTGATAAAAATAATGATTTTTTGTTGGAATTCGGTAACGAACAAAACACAGTCAGCCTGAACTATCCTGAAGGAATTGCAGTTGATAGCAGGAACTATATTTATGTTGCCGATGCAGGAAATAATCGTATTGTAAAATATTCGGTATCAAAAATCGTTATACACAGCCAATTGGGCGATAGATATTTACTTGAGAAAAATTGGGAAAAGGCGATAGATGAATTCCAACAAGTTATTGAAACTGACCCACTGGACATTGATGCGCGCAAAGGAATTGCCCTGGCTTTTTTAGAGAATAAAGATTGGATAAAAGCCATTGAAGCATATACATACCTGCAAAAAGTATATCCTGAAGATAAAAAGTATGCTCTGAACATCATTGATTCACATTATAATTTAGCTTTAAATTATGAAACGAATTATTCTTTTGGAGAAGCAGTTGCCGAATTTAAAAAAGTATTGACCTTGAATCCCAATTATCCTTCAGCCAAAAGGAGATATTATATATCATATATCAAATTATTATATTATTCACCTTATATGCGAATTATATTCATAGCCCTTGTAGCGATAGTCATCATTGGTATTTTGATTCCAAAAATAAAGAAGAAGAAAAGCAGTCGCCATTCCAGAAGAAATAGATATTAAAATTAATAGTCTATAATAAAATAAGGGAGATGGCTTAATGGAAGATTATAAAGTGAGAAAATCTGTCTATAATGGCAGTTTTTACAAAAGTGAGTTTAGTCAACTAAATAAGCAGATCGAGAATTGTTTTTTACATGAAATAGGTCCCGGAAAAATACCCATGACTAATTTTTCCGGAAAAAGAAATATTCGTGGATTAATATGTCCACACGCAGGATATATTTATTCAGGTCCTGTTGCTGCTCATGGATTTTATCAAATGGCCCTTGATGGAAAGCCGGATACCGTTGTTATAATAGGTCCTAATCATCGCGGTTTTGGAGAAGATATTTCCTTAATGAGTAGTGGAAAATGGTCTTCTCCTTTGGGAGAGTTGGAAATTGACAATATTTTAGCAAAAAGAATTTTAAAAAATTCAAAATTAATAAAGGAAGATAGCAGAGCTCACAAGTATGAACACTCCATTGAAGTTCAAATACCTTTTATACAATATATTTTTGGGAGCAATATAAAGATTGTTCCAATTTCCATGTCCAAACAAGATTTAAATTCGGATATCCTGGTGGCGAATGCTATTATTTCCTCGATTAGCGATGATAACATTGTCATTTTGGCAAGTTCAGACTTTACCCACTATAAATCCCAGGAGTGTGCTCATAATATTGATCATCAAGCCATCAATGCAATCCTTGATTTTAATCCAAAGAAGCTATATGAATATATTTATCAACAAAAATTAACCATGTGTGGCCCGGGTGCTATCACAACTATGCTAATTACTTGTAAGGCAATTGGTGCGGATAAAGGAAGATTACTTAAATATGCAACATCAGGCGATATTTCTAAAATGTATGATAAAGTTGTTGGTTATGCGTCAATAATGGTAAGTAAATAAAACAGGTAATAGCAAGAACAAAATAAATAATAAGGGATGTAACGAAGGGCAAAGAAACAGATCATTATGTTATGAAATATAAATTTAAGCGAAAACTCTTATGCTTATTTAAAAATGAAAGATCATAAAATAATTTGTAGAATATAAGTAAGTAAGAAAACGACTATCATTTTTAGATAACCTATCAAAATAAAGAATTTTTTCCTATTTAGTCCTCATAAATAATCATTGATGTTATATGCAAAAAGTATTCTATATTAGTAATTACACAGGAAAAATCTTATCATCATGACAGAAGTCTTCAAAACAATGCCTTACAAGAATTTGGAGGTAAAATTCCCAATAAAAGAAAGCAAGTAATTTATATACTGCTCCCCTTTAACAAAAGCACCATTTTAAGATAGAATAATCTCTAAGACAAGAAAGGAGTCTTATTCTATGAAACGTCGCAAATGGAGCAGTGAACAAAAATTAAAGATCGTACTTGAGGGTCTATCCGGACAACAATTAAAACAAATTGTTGGTGACCTGACCATCGAGTTAAAAAAAAGCGAGTATCCATGATGAAACGGAATAAATCCTTATCGGTCGCCAAAAGAAATGCAGTGATCCTTAACCATATAAAAGAACTGAAAGCCGATCATCCCTTCTTAAGGTTACCGGAGATGTTGGGCCTATTTTTACTATCGACAAGATATGCAAGTCAATAAGAAACGCATCTATCGTTTGATGAAGGAAAATAACCTCTTGGTCAGTAAAAACAGCCGTAATAGAGCCAAAAGAACCGTTTTCCGTCCCAAACCCAAAGCCTCATATCCCAACCAGATCTGGGGTACGGATATGACCAAGATCAAGCTCGGCTCCTGGGGTTGGTATTACCTGGTGGTTGTCCTTGACTGGTATACCAAGAAGATGGTTGGTTATCGTCTTTCCCTGCAGTCAAAGAACAAGGATTGACAGGAGGCCTTGCAACAAGCGGTTGACCAATGTTTTCCTAATGGCATTAAAGATAGTCTGAAAAGTACGCTTTACCTGGTCTCTGATAATGGGTGTCAGCCAACATCTTTATCCTACATGAAAGCTTGTTCTGATCTTGGAATCAAGCAGATCTTTACCAGCTGGTCGAATCCCAAAGGGAATGCCGATACCGAAAGAGTGATTAGAACCCTAAAGGAAGATTTGGTCTGGCCGTATGACTTAAGATAACCCGTTTCATTTTCAAAGAGCACTGGCAAGATGGATTGACAATTACAATCATGATTATCCACATCAGGCATTAAATTATCATACCCCTTGCGAATATTATGAGAAATATGTTAAAAATAAAGAGAAAATACTAACTTAAAATACATGCTCTTAATGGGGAGCATTACA
>Ga0272442_10002867_pt1 | contig 24571 bp, 17 predicted proteins | sample SSMForm2O_FD_200262 | JGI IMG/M metagenome (GOLD analysis project Ga0272442, IMG submission 200262) | Marine sediment archaeal communities from Little Sippewissett salt marsh, Falmouth, MA, United States - SSM-Form-2O | ecosystem: Environmental > Aquatic > Marine > Wetlands > Sediment ... | reverse complement strand
AGACTACATGGAGACAGCATACTATGGAATCCACTACGATGGTGCTGGAAAAGCCATCTTAGCCGACCCAGGTCCCCTGGAAGTCACTGGCCCGCAGATCGATTGGATCACGAACTACCTAAACGAATTCCATGCGGTGCTCTGGCAAAATACAGCCAGCCCCCATTATCCAGGTCCCGATCCCGATTACACTGATTACATTGACGTGACATCCTGGATCGATCACGGCATAGTCGAGCAGATCTGTGCTGATGCGGATGCCTTCTGGGGCAGCTATTTTACTCATAAGGACCGCGATGGAAAGATTTGTTCAGGCCCACCGTGGGACTTCGATCGTGGCTTCCACAACAACGGGGGCTCGAGTAATGCATACACCAGTTGGAAGAGAAATAGCGCCATCTTCGGAAAATGGCACCAGAAACTGCAGGATGATCCCGAATACTCGCTGATGTTGGCCGACCGCTGGTTTGAACACAGGAAAGAAGTTTTGAACACAGATCACACAATGGCCCATATCGATGAAACAGTTGCCTTGATCGGTGAAGCCATGGACAGAACGATCGATAAATACGGTTTTCGGCGGAACGGGGGCAGCTATGCAGGTGAAATCACCCTTCTCAAAGACTGGATCACCAACCGTCTGGACTTCCTGGATGGTTACATGGCCGGGAGTTTTGCGGAGAAGCCTCCGGTCTTCAGCCGGCCTGGTGGTTATGTCGATCAGGGTGAATCCCTTTATATAAGTAAGCCCCCAGTGACATCAGGGATCATTTACTATACATTAAACGGCGAAGATCCGCGTTTGGAGGGGGGGGCGGTCAACCCCAATGCCAGGATTTACAGCGATACGGATCAAAGCGTTGATTCACTGGTCACCATGTCTTCATCGATATGGAAATACCTTTATGATGGGTCTGACCAGGGAACGGCATGGCGGGCATTGGATTTCGATGACGGTGCCTGGGGTTCCGGCCCCGGCCAGCTCGGTTTTAATGAAGGAGACGAAAACACGAACATAGGCCCCAGAGTCAGTGGCCGTCGCACAGCCTATTTTAGACATAAATTCAACGTGTCGAATGTTTCCGAAATCACGGCATTGGCGATCACGCTCTTGCATGATGATGGCGCAGTGGTGTACATGAATGATCAGGAAGTCGACCGGATCTACATGCCGCCCGGGACGATCACCTTCAATACACTTGCCAGTGTCCAAGGCGAGAATACAACCACGGTATTTAGCGAAATTCCCCTCTCGATGCTGAATGAAGGTGAGAATATTCTTGCCGTGGAAGTACATCAAAAGTCAATTAGCAGTTCTGATATCAGTTTCGATTTGAGTCTGAAGGCTGCTGGACCGATTGGCGAACAGGGCGACCCACAGATCGTGTTTGACAAAAGTATATGCGTCAGGGCACGTATCAAGAACGGCAGTGATTGGAGCGGCCAAAACAAAACCGTCTATGCTGTCGGTCCGATCCTTGAGAATTTGCGTATCTCCGAGCTGATGTATCATCCGGCTGATTCGAATACCGAGTTCATTGAGCTGCAAAATGTCGGGGCTGTGGCCATCAATCTGAACCGCGTTCAGTTTACCGACGGTATAGACTTTGTCTTTGGCGACACCACACTTGCCGCGGGCGAATATACGGTTTTGGTCAAGGATCGGGCGGCCTTTGCCGCACGTTATGACACGGCAGGCATAGATGTGGTTCCGGGCAGCTATGTCGGCTCCTTGGACAATGGCGGCGAAGAGATCGTTCTTTGCGACGCGATCGGAGCGCAGATACACAACTTTGCCTACAATGATGCCTGGTACGACTTGACCGACGGACTTGGTTTTTCACTGACCATGGTCAATCCGGCCAGTACCGATCCCAATGACTGGAATTCAAAATCAGGCTGGCGAGCAAGCCTTTATGAAGGCGGCACACCGGGCCAGGCATCGAAAGACGGCTTTGATGCACAATAGGACCCATGTTTTATGACTTACACATCTAATGAACACTGCGTAACTGGGACGCTTTAAGGCCGCCCATGACCTGGGAGTTTGGAAATGACTATGACTGAGAATTACAGCACGCGACGGACGTTTCTGAAGGCTGCAGGTTTGGGCGCAGTGACAGTCGCCATGTCGTCATGTATGTCAACAACTCAGATGGCCCCAAGGCCTCACTCATTTACGTTTGTGCAGATCTGTGACACACAACTGGGCATGGGTGGCTATGAGCATGATCTGATGACTTTCAAGGCGGCTGTCAGACAAGTCAACGTACTACAACCCGATTTTGTGGTGATCTGTGGTGACCTGGTCAACACGGCCAACGACAAATCATTTTCCGATTTCAATGAAATCCGAGCGGAACTGACCGTTCCGTGTTACTGTGCCCCAGGAAACCACGATATCGGGAACGAACCCACGCAGGGGTCGCTGGCATACTATCGCCAGGTTGTCGGTGAAGACTACACCTCGTTTGAGCATAAGGGGTATCTTTTTGTGCTTGTGAACACGCAATTGTGGAAAAGCCCCACGGAAGCCGAATCCAAGAGACACGATTCCTGGCTGAAGGGAACACTGGAAACTGCGGCACGTAAACAATCACCCGCGTTCGTCATTGGCCATTACCCTTTGTTCCTCAAAACACCGGACGAGGCTGAGGAGTATATGAATCTGTCTCCTACCAAACGAAAGGAGCTCCTGAGCCTTTTCGAAAAGGGTGGAGTGGTTGCCGTGCTGGGCGGACACACCCACAGATTGATCGTCAACGAGTACAACGGCATCCAACTGGTCAACGCGGAAACCACAAGCAAGAACTTTGATAAGCGTCCTCTTGGTTTTCGCCTGTGGCATGTTGAGGGCGAAAGGCCGTTTAAGCATGAATTTGTGCCCTTAACGGGTTTCTAACATTCTGGGTGCCGTTGCGCCTTTCCAGCAAGAGGGAGACCACCTTGTTGGGGTGGAATTCGGCGTGGACGAACTCCGAAAGAGATGGCTCATGGGACCGGGGGGCATCGCGCCAGTGGTGTACACGTGTTCGGCGGGGTGAAAGCAAACCGTCTGTGCCTGTCAAGGGCGGATGGGACCGTTCCGTGGCGGCAAAGTCTGGTGCGAAGGCTCTTTGAAATCCCCGAACAATCGAATAATGGTAACAGTCACCGATTACGCTGCAATGTCCCGACCACTAATCGGTGACTGTCCCTAGTATTTCCAGATTGGGCAGATGAAATAATGATAAAAGTCAACGCAGCGGCATCGAGGCGCGCGTCATCTAGTGACCAGTTCGACGCGGACGTCGTTGTCCGTGTCACCGCGCCATAGAGTGACCTCATGCTCGCCGAAAAGATAACGGATTCGGTCTGGCCGCCCGATCATGCCCTTGACTTCCTGATATACTTCGCGCCGGCCGAAGTCGTCCGTTAAAACGAACTTGCCTTTGCCGCTTTTGACGGTTTGAACACCCTTACGCCAGTTGCCTAGCCGATACGGTTTGCTGAGCGGGCCCCATACTACACAAACCGCCCCATCCTGGACACATTTGCGGATCGCCTCCAGCGTGGATTGGCTCACTTGTTTGCCCGTCAGGAACAGTAGTGGAATGTCTTTTAGCAGATCGTAGCCAACGGTGTGATCGAAGACGACCGTGCCCGTCAGCGGGACAAAGAAACGGTGCAGATCAGCTTGGGTGGGGCGGGTTAGGTAGGATTGTGCCAGGTGGTCTCTCACTCCACGCTGATATCCCGAAGGGCGAACCCACGCTTTGAACAGAGACAGACCGTCCCGACCGGTGCTGCCGAATGTCAGCATGTTCCATATCCCCAGCCACGCCTCGGTGTCAGTGTCACTGTGGAGTTTGTCGCAGCCGAACAGGTTGTCAGGCCAGTCCGCGGTGAATCGTTGTCCGTGGCATGTATCCTCGAAACGGACAATCGCGATGCTCGGGCGAATGTCGCGAAAACTATAGGGCCGTTTGTTTGCAGGCAGGTACGTCTTGCAGAACCATCGCAAAACTTCACCATGTGCCGTTGGCTGGTAGGTGTTTTCGTCGATTTGATTCATCAAAGAAAAAGGCGTTCCCTGCTTGCCGACGGATTTGAGGTTGTATCCGCAGCCTTCGATATAGACCAGGTCTGCTCCCATCCAATACGCCAACAGCAGGTTACACTTGAATTCCTCAGGCGAATGTCCCGGTACCAGGTCCCAGAACCAAAGGTCGCAATCGACCCAAAGGTCGGTGTCATATTGCACAGCGGCTCCAATCGCCATCGCCAGATTGACCGGTGAGTAGAATTCCTTGCAGATCTTGGGACACACGGTAAAGCCTGCTTGTGCCGCGGTATGATGCAGAATCGGCCATTGATGCGTCGCAACGACCGGCACTCCTAGCTTGTCATAATGATCGTGCAGTTTCTGATAGCCGGCTAAAGTCTGTGCGGAGGCATCCGCGAGTGTACCAAAGGTCTTCACGTCAGCCAGCGGTGTCGCAGTGTAACTTCTCATCAGTCGGCAATGCTCCAACTCATCGAAGACCAATCCCAGAAAACGCGCCTTCGGGTTCTTCATTTTTTGAACAGCTTGTTTGACCACCGCCTCTGGTGGATTGACGTGGTGTACGACAATCGAGTAGTCCAGTCCGAGCGATTCGCACAGAGAGGTGATCTCGCGGCGAGCACGCTCAGCGGTTTTCTCGTCGGCCTTGTTGCTGGACACGACGTAGTAATTGACGTAATCAATCCCCATATCTGTCAGCGCAGCTTTCACTGCGGGGGCGACAGGTAGCTGGACAGGTAGTTCTATGCCAATTCTGAAGTTGTTGGTTTGCGACCATGCGCCAGGGCCTGTCAACAGGCTAAGTAACAGACTCGCACAAAAGGACCAATGGTTAAGAGGTTTCAATTGAGATTCTCCTGGACGAACAAACTTGGTCGTTCTTACTCTGTGGCCGGGGATTGGGTCAAACGATATTTCTCATTTGACCTTGCCCGGCTACGCCGCCGGGCCGAGTTCGACTATTGTACAGCGCCCCCCCGTTGCGCCTATCACTTTTCGGACTTCTTTCCCGGCGCCGGGCCGGAATGGTCCCCAGCCAGGCCCCGCCGAATAATGGCCACAGTCACCAATTACGCTGCAATGTCCCGACCACTAATCGGTGACTGTCCCTAGTATTCCCGGTCCAGGTTCATCTGATCAGCCGGATGCGACGGGATGCGAAACTCTACGAACCGTTGCCGCCGCGCCGCGGCCCGAGGAAACGCGGGCGGCCGCGTACCAAAGGCCGTCGCCTGCCGACTCCGCAGCAGATGGCCCGTCACGTCCGTTCGTGGACCACGGTGACCACTCTCGAACGGGGCCACGTCCGGCAGCGTCTGGTCTACGCGCGGGTCGTACTGTGGTACCGCGTCTCGAAGAGCCCGGTGTTGCTGGTGATCAGTCGCGATCCCACGGGCCACGAACGCGACGATTTCTTCTTCAGCACCGACTTGTCGTTGACACCCGCCCAGGTCATCGGGGGGTTCGCTGGCCGCTGGAGTATCGAGGACACCTTCAAAAACACCAAGCAATTCCTGGGTTCGCAGGAGCCTCAGACCTGGAAGGGGCAAGGTCCCGAGCGCGCCGCGATGCTGGGGCTCTGGTTGAGTTCGACGGTATGGTTGTGGTATTTGAACCAGAAGGCACAGTGTCACCGGGTCAACGTCTTGCCGTGGTATCCCAGCAAAGCGCATCCCAGCTTTGCCGACGCGCTGGCTACGCTTCGCCGTCACCTCTGGCGGCAGCGAATAATATCGATGTTCGGCGAACGGCTCGGACATGGAAAAAATCTCAACGTCTTACTCGAAGCTCTCGCAAGAGCAGCCTAATCCTTTATCAAAAGTGCGAAACTTAACCTCCAGAAAAGTCAAGAAAATTCCCAAAAACACCGGGGCACGGGCCACGTGGCACGGATCACGGGTTGGAACCACAGGTTGACGCGGGATTCACACGGATTCGACAATCATCAAGAATTGCCTATCATTCTCTGCGCCTCAGCGTCTTCGCGTGATACCCATGTCGTTGAATCAGCCTTGCACCCGGCGGCTTGGCTGAAGCTAAAGCGCGGCCCAACTGATGCAGCAAATCAGGCGGCCCAAAAGCAAGGGTTGTGTCCACACAGTCGCTTATCCGCAGCGCGGACTGTCGCATCGGCTCTCACCTTGTGGTCCGGCACGCGCCTCTTGTTCTCACCTCGGCGTGGGTTCGTCGGGGCGCGGGACGAGACTCAGACGCACGTTGTCCAGGCCGAGCCAGGTGTCGCCGGCGGACGTGACGTTGGCGAATTCGATACCGATCTTGTTGCCGACCGATTCGGGCACCTGCGCGGCGTCGAAAGTCACCGTGTACTCCTGCATAGCGTCTGTCAGTCCGACCGTCCGCTCCGCCGCCCACGTCCGCGTTCCTGCATCGTCATAGTACAGAACGATCCGCAGTGTCGCGGCGCGCCCGGTGTTCCTCGCGTCCACCTTGAGTTCGAAGACCTCTCCAGCGGCGATCGTGTGGCCCGTCAACTGCCAGATCGCCGGGTCGCCCGACATCATAAAGGCCGTCCACAGGCCGTCCGTGGGGGTATAGCCCGTCTCCACACCGGAATCGACCGCCACGCTATCGCTGCGCCAGCCAGGGATATCCACGGCCGGCGTGTCATCGACCCCTTCCCCATTCCAGCCCTTGATCTTGACCGTCCCGGGCAACTCGAAGCTGGAGTTCTCCACGATGATGGGGCCGCTTGGCGGCGGCGTATGAAAGACGGCCAGGTTCGAGACATTGTCGGACTCGTCAGATTCAGGAACACTGCCCGTAGCATCCACCACCGCGAATACCTCTACCGTTTGCCCGGGCTGCAGACGACCCGTAGTATCCCAGATGAAGGAAGCCTCATAGGCTCCGCTGGCGATCAACACCGGGATCATACTGGTGCCGACTTGCGTTCCGTCGGCCGCTCCCGTTCGCCAGGACACCTGACAGGGACCGGCCGGAACAGTGCCCGTGTTCACGACCCGTGCGGTCAGGGCCATGCTGGTGCCGGAGACCTCGGTGGTCCAGCAAGTCTCAACGGCCAGGTTAGGCAGCACCGCCCGCACCGACAACATGTCATTCGAACGATCCCGGTCCTCGCCCACCAGGCCGGGGTCCACGACGACGAAGATCTGGTGGGGGTTCTTGTCTGGCGGCACATTCCAGGCAACGGCCACATCTTGCTTGCCGCCCGCGATCAAGGTTCCGGGAATCACTTGCGGCTTGCCGATCGCGACGCCGCCGTGGGCGGGATCGCCATCATAGAAGGTGGCCGCAACCTCCTGCAGCGGCAGATCGCCGCCATTCTCGATGGTGGCGACAATCGTTGCCGTCTTGCCGGGCACGGGATTGGCAGGGTCCAGAGCCAGGGAGTGCGGAACCACGGCCGCGTCATAGCCCAGCCCGTGGCGCAGGACGTACAGGTCGGTCCGGCCGGGCTGCGGGATGTTCTCCAGATGGTGCATTTGCCCGTCGATCTCCACGTTCATGGGGTGGCGCAACGTCTGGGTCTTCAGGTAGGCGATGACCAGCTCGTCGCCATCCCAGGTCAGCGACAGCGCCGACTCGGCGTGCTCATCGGTGGTTAGTTGCCGCGGCAGAGACCAGCAGTCGAAGCCGGCATCATAGAAAGACGCGACAATATCCACGCCGTTGGGGCCCTGCACCGTGTAGGCAATCGCAGCCCCACCCGGCATCGTCACACCGTCGAGCGAGGGCGCCTCGTTCGCCAACGTGTATTCGCGGTACACCGGTTTGGGATTCCAGTCATCCAAGGGCGAATAGAACAGCGTCCCATCGGCATTCCACACGCACATCGGCCCTCCGTTCGGCGTCACCAGCGTCGGCATCGTGTCTGCGACAAAGTCACTGGTCAGTTGCGTTGCCGTCTGCCAGAGGCCGTTGACGGTAGAAAGCAGGTACAGCTCACAATCCACCGTGGTGTTGGGATCTCCGTCTTCGTCGACAGCGAGGACCACATGGCCCTCATCGAGGTTGTCGGCTACAAAGGCATAGCCCAGGATGGGCTTCTGCGGCGACCACAACGCGGTCGTCCCGGTCCATCCGCCCGGTACCCATGGGGACCATGGCGCAAACATCAGCCGATCCGCAGGGCGGATTTCTCCGGTTGCGGCGTCGCCTTCATTGGCAATCCACAGGACACCGCGTGCCGCTCCCAGGGCAATCGGCATCGGCTGACGGTCCATGAGGGCGTTGGAGGTAAGCTGCTGGGGCGTGCTCCAGATGCCCGTCGTGGGGTCCAGCCAGGCCGTGACGATCTCCATGTGAGGAGCGATCTGACCTGGGTCGTTGGCATCCGACGTATCGCCCTCGACCCGCTCCCATACGGCCAGAATATCGCCCGAATCCGCCGCGCCAAGGCTCGGGTTGAACTCCGCCGCCTGGTCATCTGCGATACGGTCGAGGCTCCACGGCTGGCCGGCGGTCTGCCGCACCGTGCCGATATCGCTCGCCGCCCACCAGGGCTTGTCCGGGTCCTGCAGGCAGAACAGGATGAGCTTCTCCGAAGGCCGGGAGACGATGGCCGGATTCGCCACGGACACAACGTTCTCCACCAGTTTCGTCTCGTGGGAGCTCTCATCGGGAGCGGACAGGCTGTGCAAGCTCCCGCCGGAACGGCGCGGTTCGACCAGCAAGTTTGTCGGGCCCCAGCGAAGACACTTGTCGCCGATCGGTTCCCAGACGATGGGGGGCACGTCGGGCACCGAGGCAATGGACAGGCCCTTGGTTGCACCGCTCGATTCCCAGCGCAGTGACATGCCCACCTCTACATTCCGTTGCCACCCCCAGATCGAGGCGAACGCTCCGACATACCCGCGGAGGGTCACCGCCTCGAATCGGACGTCCGGGCAGAACTCAAACTCGGGCGTTCCGCTCACCCCGGCGTAGACCCCTGCCGAGGCCTTCACCCACCACCTCCTGATCCTGATCACCACCTGGCCTTCGACACCCAGCGTCACGCTGCCGGACAGGCGCGTGGTCCCGAGAAAACAGTCGCCGAACTGGCCACCTTCGTATTCGCCCAGCAGTTGTCCTTCGGCAGTCAAGGACGCGCGCAACCTCAGGGCCTTGAGGGCGTCCCCCAGGATCGGGGTTTTCAGCAGTGCACTGGTCGCAGGTGCGGCCGGGGGGAAGAGAATATCAATGGCGACGACCATCGGGACCTCGACGCCACGCTCGCCCGAAAGGGAAAGCGTCCAACTAGGTGTAATCTTCGGCGGGTTGAGGCCGGCCAGCGCAATCTGCAGATTGCCGGCCACGGCGAGACGGTTCTCACCGAAGACCATCACTTTGTCCACGTCCATCTCCAGCCCGAACGCGCCGAACCCGCCTATCGAGCCTTCGAACACTCCGGCCAAGGGGTTGAAGTTCACTTTTCCCTGGAGACCCGCTTCACAACTCGTGGAACACCGGGCCCCCACCGCGATGTTCCAGAGCGTCCACCCCATATCGTACCTGAAATTCCACGTCGGTCCTTCGAACCTGAAACCAGGGTACCACGTCGAAACGATCTCGGGCACGGGATAGAAGAACACACCTGTGTTCACGATGGTTTTCTTTCCGTCTCCGTTCACGACTTCCACCGTCAGCTCGTGTGGTTTGGAAACGGTAGTGGGCATGGGAACGGTCAGACGGGCCTCGGCCTGGTCGGCCCCACGACCAAGGATGGCAGCGGAATACCAGGTCCCCGCCACATTGAAACGCACCGCGCCGGGGGCGCCGTTCCACGCCACCAGGACGGAGAAAGATAAGGCCCCCGGCATCCCTTCCACGAAGTGCTTGCCCAGGGGCAAAGTCGTGAGGTCAAACGTCGACGGCTCCTTCGACTCCTGCGTCAGTCGGAACAGCTCGTCCTTCGTCTCGCCGGTAGCCAATGAGACAGCTTTGCTGCTTGAGTAGTACCCCGTCTTGCCGACGGTCACCGTCCAGGTGCCCGGGTCCAAACCGGCGAACGAGAACCTGCCCAGCCCATCTGTGGTCGCCGTTGCGACGGCTGCCGGGCCCGTCAGCTCAACCGTGGCGCCGACCAGAGGCCCTTTGGCAGTTCCCCGGGTATCCAGCGCGATCACCGTACCGGTGAGCCCGGCCTTCCCGCTGTAGTCTTCCACGATCACGGTCCACACTTGCTCGGTTCCACGATTGCCGGCCTGATCGACGGGCGTGAATGCCACCTGGTACGCCTTCGTCGCATTGAATGTATGGGTCCATGTGGCGATGCTGCCGCTCGTGGGGCCGCTGAAAAAGACGTCCGTCTGGCGCACGCCATCGACGGTCACCTCGCAAAGCCGTAGATCATCGGCCGCATCGGCGCCCTCCAGGGTGAATGTCATGGGGACCCCCATGTTTATCGTTACCGGGCTGCTTGGACTCAGGATGGTTCCGCGGGGCGTGTGTCCGACCTCGACGATCCACACGGCTTGGTCCCAGTCTGAGCAGGACCCGTCCTCATCGTAGAAGACGGCTCGCACCTCGTAGGTTCCCCCCGTCGTGAAGGTGTGGCTCCAAGTATGCTCGATGGTTGGCTCAAAGATCATGCCGAACGCAACGTCGTCCTCCTCGCAGTTATCCAGATACCATCTCACCCCCGCGATATGCAGGATTTCGTCAAAGACACCCGGATCGGAGCCCACCGCCGTAAAGTCCTCGGTGTCGCCTGGGAAGATCAGCACGGGACTGTCGGGGCTGACCCGCTCGGCCGTCGGGGGGTGCGGGACTACCGTGCTGATCCAGGTGGTATAGTCGGTCCACTTAATGCCCGATTGGTAGTATTGGGCACGAACCGTTACCTCGTGCGTCCCCACGAGATCGTCGAAATCGGGTGTGAATGTACAGTAAGCAGTCTGCCCCGACAGGGAGTTCCCCTTCTGGAGCTCCCAATCGACATACCATTCAACCTTGATCCAGTGTGCTGGATGTGTGAGGCCGCCGTAGCGCACCGCGAAGAATGGTCGGACGTGAGGTTCAAACGTGTAGGACGTCCACTCCGGCCACCACCTTTCCATCGTGTACGCCCATGCACCGGACGCCAACGCGAGGATGATCATTGTAACGGGCAAGAGAAACATACATCGTCGCTTCATCGTTCGTCTCCCCTCAAACAGGCCGATTTTCCGCAATTCAGCCGCCGACCCGTGGCGGCACGAGCATGCCGGGTATGGCGCTGTCTCCGTGCAGTGCGCGAGTTAGGCGCAAATCACCCACAGCGCCCTGTTTCCGCAGCCAGACTCCCTTCTGCCATAATTATAGGTGATTCATTGAGAATGTCAACGCAGAAGCCTTGAATTTTGTAGTTTATTCTCTCTATTTCGGGTCTTTCAGGCGAGGCTGGCTTCGCTGCGCCATAAACGATCAACACACGGCTCCTTCGCGTATTTGGCTGCCCCTGACAACGATCTGAGGATAATCGATTATTTGCAATTGCTTTGGCTGTCTTGATGTTCTCCGTGCCTCCGTGGCCCTGACATTGATTAAGGACAATTGATAGTTGATTACTTGTCCGTGCTCTCCGTACTACTAACTCGCAACAACTGGAAATTCTCTCCAGATAATCCCACGGCCGCAATACAGGTCCATGAAACACAACGAATTACGTCTCACGCAAAGGCACAAAGACACGGAGGTCAGGACCGATCAGCGCGCAGCGATTCTCCGTGGCTTTGTGTCTCCGTGTGAGTTGACTTTGGTTCCGGCCGTAGGCCGGGCTGGGAACTCTGTGGCAATCATGGGTTTTCTTCGTGTCCTTCGTGGTTGGGAAGGTCGTGGAGCGTGACACGTGAAGCGTAGCCCGGCGGGGCCGGGAAGCACGGAATACGAAGCTCGAAACGCTAATCCAATTCGAAGGGCCAAAATGGGAATGCTCGACAGCAGCTCGCGAGCGGGGGATGCGTTCCGTTCGGGGGCCAGATCTTTCGACTCCGCTGCGCTGCGCTCAAGATGACAAAGAGTGATGGCGCCCGCTGGCGGTATTGGGGATTCGGTGATTTTGGATTGTTTCGTGCTTCGGGTTTCGCATTTCGGGTTTCCCTGGTGTGCGGGGCACACGCTGCGGGTCGCGAAGCACGGCGGGGAGATTGCCGCGCTGCGCTCACAATGACGGGGGGGCGTGGTCCGGTGGGGCTCCTGGTCAGGAGGGTTTGATTCGTACTTTGACGTGGAAGGCGCCGGGGACGGGGTTTTCGGAGGCGATGTAGAGGTAGCCGCCGCCGCAGCCGGAGTACATGGCGCCGGGGTACTTTGACTGGTAGAATTCCAGCAGGGACAGGAGGTCCACCTTGAGCGTCGGGTGGCGGACGGTGCCGGGCAGGATGGCCTCCCAGCAGCGCATGCATTCATTCATCGAGGCGCCCAGGGCGTCGATGTCGCGGGCGACGATGGCGTCGTAGCAGTCCTGGCCGCAGCGGCCCAGCCGGGCGATCCATTCGGGGTCGAGGTTTTTGGTCTCCAGGGGGTTGTAGCCCTCCGGCCGGGGTGCGACGGGCAGGACGTGGAGCACCTCGCCGAGCCAGGAGGCGACGGCCGGGTCGTTGTTGGACTCGATGTGCTCGGGGAAGTAGCCTCCGTCCACGTCGAAGTTGTAGTCGAGGCGGCAGACGCCGGGGTAGATCAGGCCGATCATGTCCTGCGAGCCGGAGGGCTCGGCCAGCCCCTCGTTTTCGGCGGCGTAGAGCTCGCGGACGAGGTCGTCGAGGTCGCGGTCGGGCAGGGCGCCGTTCCAGAGCTCCAGGGCGATGCGGCGCGTGCTGCCGCAGATGCCCGAGCGGTCCATCCAGCGGAACTGCGGCTCGACGGCGACGACGACCATCGAGCCGGGCGGCGTTGGGTTGTGCTCGGAGACGAAGGGTTGGTCGATCCAGCCGCCCGCCAGGGCGATGCGGTACTGGAGGTTGCCGACGATGTCGGTGATGTCCGGCTTGTTCGATGAATTCATCTCTGGCTCCAGGTCTTGCGTTCCACGGCCCGCCGGCGACGCAGGCGGGTCAAGCGAGGGCTCGTCGGCCGCGGCAGGTGCGAGTCTGTAGGCAGCGCCCCGGCCAGCGGATACAGTTTAGCCAACGATCCACTTGCCGCCGCGGATGCCAATTTACCTAACGCGCCGCTTACCGCTGGCGAATGCCGTTTACCTAACCCTCCGCTCACCAGCGCCGGACGCCACTTACCATAACGCGCCGCTCACCAACAGCGGATGCCGCTTACGCAACGCGGCGCTTACCAGCCGCGGATGCCACTTACGCAACGCTCCGCTTACCAGCGGCGGATGCCATTTACCGAACGCTCCGCTTACCGCTGGCGGATGCCACTTACGCAACGCTGCGCTTACCAGCCGCGGATGCCGTTTACGCAACGCTGCGCTTACCAGCGGCGGATGCCGTTTACCGAACGCTCCGCTTACCGCTGGCGGATGCCAACTTACCCAACGCGCCGCTTACCGGCGGCGGATGCGGCTTAGCTAACGGTCCGCTTGCCAGCCTTGCGGTCGTTGTACTGTCGTTCGATCCACGCGTAGGTTTTTCGCAGGCCGTCTTCCAGCGGCGTGCTTGGTTCCCAGCCGAGCACTTGCTGGATGAACGTGTTGTCGCTGTTGCGGCCGGCGACGCCTTTGGGGGCGTCGAGGTCGTACCCACGCTTGAGTGTGATGCCGCCGATCCGCTCGGCCAGCGAGACCAGGTCGTTGATCGAGATGAGATGGCTCGAGCCCAGGTTGATCGGCGTGGCGATCAGATCGTCGCAGTGCATGATCATGTCGATGCCGCGAACGCAGTCGTCGATGTACATGAAGCTGCGCGTCTGGTGCCCGTCGCCCCAGATCACAATCTCGTCGGCGCCGGTGTCCTTGGCCTCGATCACCTTCCGGCAAATCGCCGCCGGCGCCTTCTCCCGCCCCCCATCCCAAGTGCCGGGCTCTCCAAAGACATTGTGGAAGCGGGCGATGGCGGTTTTTAGGCCGCGTTCGGCCCAGTATTCCTGACAGAACATCTCGGACATGAGCTTCTCCCATCCGTAGCCGCGTTCGGCCATGGCCGGATAGGCGTCGGACTCCTTCAGGGCCCGGCAGTTCGGGTCCTTCTGCAGCTCGACGTTGTACGCACACGCCGACGACGAGAAGAAATACCGCCCGGCCCCGGCCCGATACGCCGCCTCAATCATATGCGTATTGATCAGAATACTCCGCAAGCACTCGATCCGAAACCGCTCGATAAACCCCATCCCGCCCATATCGGCCGCCAGATTATACACCTCCGCCGCCCCCTCGCACACCCGCCGGCAGTTCTTCTCCTCGCTCAGATCCAAACACAAACACTCCACCCCCTCCACGCGCTGGTACCACTGCGGCAGCGGCTTCTTATCCACCGCCCGAATCCGCGTAAACCCCTGCTCGTGAAAATACCGCGCCAAAGCCCCGGCGATAAACCCCCCTGCCCCGCCGAGCACAATCAAATCGTCCTTCTTCAGCACCGACGCCGCCGTCGCATTCTCTTTCGCTGCCATCGCTGTCCTTTCCCAATCTTCTCCGGCCGGCCCGACCGAGCCGTACCTGCCCGTTATTGACTCATTCGCGCGTTCGCTTTGCGAGTATAATGGTTTTGGCGTTCAGCCCCTATGACAAATGTTGCCCAATGCATGACGATTCTTGACCTTTCGCCGCCGCCCTGGCGACGCCGCCGGCGGAAATCTCAAATGGCAAATGCCAAATCTCAGATAAACACCAATCGCCGCAGAGCGGACGTAGATGGGTAGATGAGTAAACGGGTAGATGGGTGGAACAGCCCCGCCGCAGCCCCGGATCACGAGCCCCGGGTCGGGATTTCGCGCTTCCCGCCCCCGGCGGCGGACAGTAGAATAATGCACACATGGTCGCGGCGCGTAGGTGTGTCTGGGCCGCTGACAGAGAGAGAGCATCGTTTGAGCCGAGCAGGGCCGTTATGGTAAGAGTCTCCGACGAAGTGATTGGTAAGATGGCGTCCGAGATCGCCCGCGCGGTCGATCCCGCGAGGATCGTGCTCTTCGGCTCCTGGGCGCGCGGCCAGGCGAATCCGGGCTCGGATGTCGACTTCCTGGTCGTGGAGCGCGAGCCGTTCGGCCCCGAGCGCAGTCGCCGCCGGGAGGCCACGCGGATCTGGCGCTGCCTGGCGCCGTTTCGCGTTCCCACGGACATTCTCGTCTATTCGCTCGGTGAAATTGCCCACTGGAAGGATTCGACCCATCACGTGATCGCCAGAGCGCTGCGCGAAGGAAGGACCCTCTATGAGTCCCCCTGACATGCCGCACGAGTTGATCGCGCCGGCCGAAAGGGACTATCGAGCCGCATTGATTCTCGCTCGCGCCGACGACCCGCAGGAAAACCCGGCCGGTTTCCATCTCCAACAGAGTGTCGAGAAATCCTTGAAGGCCTGGCTCGCACTGAGAGGGATCGACTACCCGAGGACGCACGATCTCAGCGTCCTGCTCGGCCTGCTGGAAGACCAGGGGGAGGACGTCGAGTCATTTTGGCCCCTGCTGGAGCTGAACCCCTTCGCCGTGCAGTTTCGATACGAGTTGCCTGGCGAAGACTTCACCAACTTCGAACAACTCGCTCGTCTGGCCCAAGCGCTCTTGGCCCGTGTCCAATCTCTTATGTAGGTACCTCCCAACGCCAGCCACCAACCCCGCCAGGCATCGGGACCCGGGCCCCGGGGCCCGGGTCACATGCCACGAGCAACAAGCCGCCGGCCTCCCCGCGTTGTCGTGCTGAGCCCATTCGGCTTCGCTCGGAGCATGCCATCGTCAATTCCCTGCCGAGCCGTACTTGCCCATTGTCTCGGGCGGAGGATGAGGGTATGATAACAGCATGGTTCGTACACGAGACGACATGCTGTTGACGCTCAGGCAGGAGAAGGAGGATTTGTGCCGGCGATACCCCATCCATCGCATCGCCTTGTTCGGGTCGTGGGCACGCGGCGAGCAAACGCCGACCAGCGACGTCGACATTCTCGTCGATGTGGCCCCTTCTATCGGCTGGAATTTCGTTTCCCTGGCAGACGAACTGGAACGGTTGCTTGGCGTCAAGGTCGATCTCGTGTCGACCCGGGCGATTCGGCCGGCCCTCTGGGCCGAGATTGAACCGGAGCTGATCGATGCCTAAACGCAGCCCCCGCCTACTCCTCGAAGATATCCTCACGGCCATCGATAAGATCGAGCGTTACGTTCGCGGCCTGGACGAGCCCGGTTTCCTCGATGACGATAAGACGGTTGACGCCGTGGTGCGCAATCTGGAAATCATCGGCGAAGCGTCGCGCCAGTTGCCCGAGGCATACAGAGATGCACACGCCGACATCCCTTGGCACAACATGGCCGGTCTGCGCAATCGTATCGTGCACGACTATATCGGGATCGACCTGCAGATGCTCTGGCACATCATCCAAAACGAAATCCCTCCCCTGAAATCGAACATCCAGTCCCTGCTCTAACAAAGCGCCAAAGGCACGGCCCCGGAACCACGAAGAACGGCAAGAAGAACGGGGCACGAGCGACGAGCCACGAGATACGGTTTCTTGGCCGCAGAGAACGCTGAGGACGCAGAGAAACCATCAATTGGCAATCATCCTTTATCCTTGTCAGAAATGTAGCGTGTGCCCCGCACACCGCGCCTTCCGCAGACATGATTTACAGGATTCACCCGGATTCAAGAACAAGGCGCCACCGACCTCGAAGAGCCGCCGCAGGCGAGACAGGAAGAAAAACAAGATACGAATGGGAACCGCTGATGAACGCCGATGTTACCGGGCCACGAACGACGAGATTCTATATGGAACCGCAGATGAACGCGGATGAACGCGGATAACTTCTTCTGGGAATCTTTGAACTCCCTCCCGGCGCGCCGGGGCAATTTTGCTCTTTCCATTCTGATTTTCCATTTGATCTCGTAGGATGGGCTTTAGCCCATGCGGATTCTAAGCCTTTGTGGACCCAGGCTTTACGTGATCCGGGCGGGAAGGTGAGGTTTGTTCACATTGTAGTAGGAGTTTTCTGACAGTATCCTTGATTGACGCGACCGGCCGTGCTATGATTGATGGCGTACGTGCGGGAGACTCAGATGGCGCGATACCATGAGACAGGCGCTCCAGGCCGAGCACCGGCCGCCCAGGCCGTTGCGCCACACAGAGCCCCTGCGCTCCTCGCGAAAGCCGACAGAGAGGGAGGAGTTAAAGTGTCGAGGCGATCCCCATTGAAGCGTAAAGTAAGGGCTGCCCCCAACCCCTATACGGTACCGAGGCCGTAATATGGTTGAAACATGACGACAGCAGATTCGCATGCTATGTGGAAACCACCTATAGACTGTTGTGCGAGAAAGACGATGATAACCGATACCTTCAAGAAGAAGCTGTTATCAGTCTGGAGATACCTCCTGTCTCGCGATCTCACCTTCTGGTCCGTGGTCTCGACACTGCTCCTCGTATTGATCACGTTCTTCCTCGCCCTCGCCACAAAGCAGATGGCTGATGTGATGTCCAGAGACTACATGGTGCGAACGATGCCGGTCTTCCGGATGACCACGCCAAAAGTGTCAACAAATGACACGCAAACGGTGCTGGAGTTGTCGGTGGCGAACGTCAGTGCCGGAATTGCCAAAAACACAGTCCATCACATCTTCTTTCAGAACAAGGCTGGCAGGGTCACCCGTATGGAAAACACAATAGTTGGCAAGGGTGACTGGGCGAAGAAACTGAACGAAATCCCAGTTGACTATGTTTCCGGAAGCCAAGAGGACATCAAGTTGTTTGGGCCCAAGGTGCCCCCCCAGGCACTGGAGGGCGTTGTTGTTGTTCTTGAGTATCGCACCCTGTTTGATGAGCAGGTGCGCTTCCACATCGAGGGCTTTGTCTACGAATCCGATCACAACAACCTTGACCCGATGCCAGAAGACCGGCTTGCAAATGTTCTTGAGATGATCGAGGAACAGCTCGGAAAGCGGTTTCCGCACAAAGGCTAACGGGGGCATCGCGTGATTATTAGCAAAGAGGGGTTATGATTAGATTGATGCAATAAAGGAAGCAGGGGACATGCGAAGAATAACGGCATGACCGCTTTAGAATCTTTAGAATCCTTGTCAACGGCGCATTTTCGGAATATCTTATCCGGTGTTCTCAGTAAAAGCAGATAATAACTTGTTATGTTTGAGAATCACAGGAGATGGAACATATGAATCGACGAGAATTTCTGCGGGCCGGGGGTGCCGGATTGGCAGCATTCGTGTTGTCTGCTCCACGGTTGGCAGGCGCCACGAGTAACAAGAGACCCAACTTTGTCATTGTCATGGCCGATGATGTCAGTTGGTCGTCATTTGGCTGTGCTGACTCCGGCCTATTCACGCGGACACCCCACATAGACAAGCTGGCCACCGAAGGCGTGACATTCACGAATTTCTTCTGTGCCTCGGCACAATGTGCCCCGGTCCGGCACGAACTCTATACAGGGCTTCTCCCGCCGAGCAGCGGTGTCTATGACAACGGGAACAGGCCCCGGGCCAAATACAGGAATGTCGTGGACTACCTTGGAGCGGCTGGGTACGAAGTCGGCCTCGCGGGCAAACTTCATTTCAATTCAAAGTCTAAATTCACCAAGGTTCCTGGTTTTACAAGCAACTGCAATCATGCAGCGCCCACATGGTCACTGGATGGTGCCAAGGACTTCATTTCAAAGGCGCAGTCTGAAGACCAACCTTTCTGCCTGTTCCTTTGCTCCGTGCATGCGCACCATCCCTGGACGATTGGGGATTCGTCCCGATTCCCTGCTGACAAGATGGTCTTGCCGCCCCATATGGTCGATGGCCCTGTCACCCGTGCATGTATGTCTGAACATGCAGCGGAGGTAGAAGATCTCGACAACCAAGTTAGTGCGACAATGAAGTTGTTGGAAGATATGACATTGGAGGAAGACACGGTTCTGATCTTCCTGAGCGAACAGGGCACGGCCATGCCAAACGGGAAGTGGTCGATCTATGACTTCGGGTGCCGAGCCTTGTGCACTGTTCGCTGGCCCGGCAAGATCAAGCCAGGTACAACCACAGATGCTATTGCCATGTACTGCGACATCGTCCCGACATTGGTGGATCTCGCCGGTGGCACCATACCTGACAAGATAGATGGCCGCAGCCTGTCAAAAGTCTTGTTGAGTGCCGACACCTCAGAGAGCCGCGAACATGCTCTGTTGTTCGGGCAGAAGCACCTCAAGCAGAGAGCGCTTCGGAAGAAGGATTATAAGTTGATTTGGACCCCAAACACGGACGAGGTATACAACCAGCCAAATATCATGGGGCCAAAGAGTACCAAGCGTTTTCATGATGCATGGCAAGAATGGGTTGAGAAGGCTAAGACCGATCCCGCGGCAAAGGCCAAAGTGGACCGCATTACAAAGCACCCGGAATTTGAGCTTTATGACATCAGAACAGATCCATTCGAGACCACAAACCTGGCTGATAATCCCGAGCACTCCCAGCGTATAAAGGACATGCTTTCAGAACTGAAGAAACAATTAGCCATACTCAAGGACGAACTGGCTCAGAAATAGCAAGACGGAATACTAGGGACAGTCACCTGTTAAAGGTCGGGACATTGCCTCGTAATAGGTGGCTGTCCCCGATATACCCCTCATTTGGATCTGACCAGGGAGCTTCAGGCCTTCCCCACACGGATGCTTCTCCTTGAGCCATATTCTCATCGGTGACAGAGCCATAGGCCCAGCCTTCCATGTCGGACCCATAGTCTCCAGGATCGGGGTCTACCCAAGTTGCGCTCTGCCCTTTGGCTTCACTGGTGGCCTCACCGTCCTCCTTGGGATTGCTAGCACCACTTACCGTTGCACTTCCGTCGGCGTCGTTCTCCCAATACAATGTACCCCCGGGTGGTGTGCTACCGGGAGGCCCATTCCATTCCCAGGTATGCGTTACTCTCGCCCACGCCCACCTCGTGAGGCTGGCGTCATCGGCATCGACCTGGGTGTAGGCGTCGGCTGCGCAGAGCGCATACCCATCCTCATATGCGTATGCCCCGGCACCGCCGATCTCCAGGACAGTTCCGGTGTTGACGTAATGCACCTCGTCACGATACGAGTCAGGTTCCGAATTCAGCACGTATTCATATCCTGTGGTTGGATTTTGCATCGTCGCCACCAGAATCAGCAGCATGGTTTGCAACCAGACGCTTGGCCTATTTAGCTTCTTCATATTCGCCTTCCTTTCCGTGTATTCGGCATCCATTCCTTATGAGCTTCGTGCTGGACCCTAAGTGAGCTTGCTTCTCATGGCCCTCGTATCATAGCTTCTGTCTCCTCACGCTGGTTCGGCGCGCTGTCTGCGCTTTGTCGCGCATACACACTGCGACTGCCGTGGGCCGTTATCCTGCGCTGTCTATCGGCGCGGCGGCACCGGAATAAATGCGGCCACGCGCTCCACACCCGCGTGGACGATGGTAATCTGTTCGCTTGATCCTCCGAGCGTGAGGCGGGAGGGCCAGCCATCATGGAACTTCCAGCGCGCCACCAGTGCCAGGGTGTCCGCTTTGAGCATCACGATAAAGCCGTCGCGAAAGCCACTATCGAAATCGCCTTCTTCTATGGATTTCCGCCACGCCCACAACGTTCCACCAGGGGTTGGGCCCGTACGCTTGAGGGTTATGTCACCCCATTCAAGCACCCCAGGGATCTTCTGACGAACCTCGACGCCATTGGGCGCTTGCATGGTTTCTTCCTCGACAGCATTCCTTGAGCCCAATCCAAAACACTCCTCGTATTCCACTGGCAGTTCCCCGTCTAGTTCGAGCCGGAAAACGTACATGTTGCCGGTTGCTGCCGACGCCGAGGGACGAACGGCGTCTCGATCTGAAACAGACGCAACACTGGCCAGCGCCAGTGATATGACCACGCCGATTGATAGGATAACCAGAGCCCAGAGATATCTACGTTTCATTTCACATCTCCTGATATCAGTGTAGTTCCCACCCGTTCCGGGGCCGTCCGGGTTCGTAGCACCTTACGCCACTCACAGCGGTTCGAGACAATCGCCCATCATATGTCACCTCCTTTCAGCTAACGGCGCAATTAATAATCCTTGAATCCTCGCATCCATTCAGGCCAATCTTCCGGCCGCACGCCCCCGGCCCGGGTCCAGCGTCCGGCCCGGTCAAATTCCTGGTACCAGTACAGCGTCCACAGTTCTTTGAGGCCAATCCTGCGTACAGACCAATCCAGAAAAAGACTGTTGACATGACCGTCGTGGCGATTGATGCAGAACGTCCGGATGCCGTACCCTGGGGCGTCCTCTCTTCGTGCCGGTGATTCAGCGTCACGCGGCTTACCCCATAGATACGCGGCGTCGAGCAGAATGGGAATGTCGGCGCGGCCTTTGAGCGTGAGGACCTCCAGGTCGAACGCGCGGCTCGCAAACCGGTCAAAATGAGGTGAGAATCCTTGAAAGAGCCAACTGTTGTACCCGTAGCTGCCGCGGAAGGGAGGCTCGGGTTTGGTGATCTCCCACGCAGAGAACGTCGATCCCGGTGTCCCCTCAACCATTATGCCCGTCGAGCCGAAGAACGTGCCGGTCCCGAACATCCCCCTGGTGGAAGGCTCAGTCGCCAGCGGGCAACAGCCGATGCCCTGTGTGCGAAAATGGTGGAAGGAATCCTCCGGTGCGTTCGGGTCCTCACCAGTTATGATGGCGCCGCGCAGGAGCCATATGCCGCTGCTCCCGGCAATGTCGGTCGGAAAACGCCCCTCGTTGTCGTGCGCATACACGGCCAGGATCTGCCCCCACTGCCTCAGGTTCGCCTGGCACCGAAGCGCCCGCGCTTGCTTGCGCACCCGCCCCAGCACCGGCAGCAGAATCGCCATCAGCAGAGCAATCACCGCGATCACCACCAGCAGCTCGATCAAGGTGAACGCGGGGCGTGCTGGGCTCGTTGCCCCACGGTTCGGCGTCTGTCCAATCCTACGAGTCATCGTTGCTGCTCCTACTTCATTATTGGCGAGATACGAGCAACGAGATGCGAGATACGCTAATAGTCCTTGAATCCGCGCATCCATTCGGGCCAGTCTTCCGGCCGGACGCCGCCGGCCTTCGTCCAGGGGCCGCGGGTGTTGAACTCGGGGCTCCACTTGAGCGTCCAGATCTCCTTGAGTCCGATGCTGCGCACCGACCCGTCCATGAAAAGCCCGTTGATACAGCCGTGATGGCGGTTGATGCAGCCCATGCTTTCGCCCATGCGCTCGATCCTGGGCGGACGCCTGTGTTCCATGCGGAGCGCGCAACCCGGCCAGGCGGAATCGAAGAGCACCGGCGTAGCCTCCTTGTTCGGAACCACATGTATATCCACGCCTTTGAAGCTGCGCGGGTGGAGCATCAGACCATGCTGGAAGTGCAACGAGAACAGTTCGTCGTTGAACCCATAACTGGCGGGGAACGGCGGGGCCGGACTGACGATTTGCCAGGCGTTGAACGTCGAGCCGAGCGTTCCCTCTGCCTGCCACGCAGTGGAGGCGGAAGAAGGGCCACTCAGCATAAACTGCCCGGTCCCTCCCGGTTCGGTCGCCACGGGGCAGCAGGCGATACCCTGCGTGCGCCTGGCGTTATGCCGGTCAGGTTCGTTCGGGTCCGCATAGCATGGCAGCGAGCCCCGCAGGAGCCACACGGCGCCGACTGCGTAGCGCGGCAGGTGGCCCTCGTTGTCATCTGTGTACAGGACCAGGATCGTGCTCCACTGTTTGAGGTTGGCCCGGCAGCGAAGCGCCTTGGCCTGGCGTCGTACCCGCCCCAGTGCCGGCAGCAGAATCGCCATCAGCAGCACCAGAATCGAGATCACCACCAGCAATTCGATCAACGTAAAGGCTCTAGGATTTCCTATTTTCGATCTGCTATTGAGTATTGGGCGGGGTTTCGCCTGCCGCTTGGCTTGTCTGCGCTCGCTTTTTCTCTGCGCATACATCGCTTCTGCTCCTATCCCCTCAGCAGGAGCCGTCGCTGCGCTGTCGCCGTGTCTCTTTGGTGCCGCTCAAGGTGCCTGGCTAAGCCGCTTCCGGCTGCCTACCCAAGTTCCACCATACGCGAACTACCGTTCCAGATTCGCTTGTACACAATGATACCACAAAGGCGATTGCCGACAACGAAATGTAGACGCGATTTCTTAAAAAACGCAAAAGAATTTCGCCAGGCCGGATGTTTCACCCAAAATCCACGTTTCCGCGGCCCTGACATTGATGATGGATGATTGATCATTGATGATTGAATCCGCGTTCATCGGCATTTATCTGTGGCCAAGAAACCGTGAAGCGTCGTTCGTGAAGCGTGTCTCGCTGTTCGTGGCCTTTCGATAGACTAAGGACTATTGACCATTGACTATTTCTCCGCGTCCTCTGAGGTTCGATCCGTGATCCGTGGCTCGTTCCCCGCGGCCCGTGCCTGCCTGTTATTGACTCTTTCGCACGTTCGCTTTTCGGGTATAATGGTTTTGGCGTTCGGCCCTTTGACAGGTGTATTCCAATGCATGACGATTCTTGACCTTTTGCCGCCATGAGAAAGACGCTCACTACCGCCGACGGCGTGCCGGAATTCTTCTCGCGCCAGGTCGTGGAGGCCCACCGCTTCTATCTCGACAGCTACCCGCGTTCGCGCCAGCCGTTGGCGGTGGTCTGCGGCGGCTACGAGCACTGCCAGCGCGACTACCGCATCAACCGCGCGGACTTTCCCTTCTACTCCGTCGAATTCGTCGCGCGCGGCAAGGGCAAGTTGACGCTGGCCGGCCGCACCCACGCGCTGGGGCCCGGCAAGGTCTTCGCCTACGGCCCGCACGTCCCCCACGTCATCACCACCGACCCCCACGACCGCCTGGTCAAGTACTTCGTCGATTTCACCGGCCCCAACGCCAGCAAGATGCTGCGCAAGTACGGCCCGGCCCCGGGGACGCTCGTCCAGGTCGCCTCGCCCGACGTGATCCTGCGCATCTTCGACGACCTGGTCAAGAACGGCGCGACCGACAGCCGGTATTCGCCGCTGCTGTGCGCGACCATCGTCCAGCAGCTCATCCTCAAGATCGCCGAGACCACCGTCGTCGAGCCCGTCCACACCTCGGCGGCCTTCGCCACCTACCAGGCCTGTCGCGACTTCATGCAGAAGAACTGCCTGGCCGCCCGCGGCCTGCACGACGTCGCCGAGCAGTGCCACGTCGACACGTCCTACCTCTGCCGGCTCTTCAAACGCTTCGACAACCAGAGCCCCTATCAGTACCTCATGCGCCTCAAGATGAACGTCGCCGCCCAGCGGCTCCAGACCTCCAACGCCCTCGTCAAGGAAGTCGCCTACGAACTCGGCTTCGCCGACCCCTTCCACTTCTCCCGAGCCTTCAAAAAAGTCTTCGGCATAGCCCCCGAACCCTTCAGGACCCTACGATAACCGCCCCACCGCCCCGCCGGGCCACGGTTTGAACCGCAGAGGACGCAGGGACGCAGAGGCAATTCAAGCGAGATACGGACGACTGTGAACCA
>Ga0272442_10002866_pt1 | contig 24580 bp, 19 predicted proteins | sample SSMForm2O_FD_200262 | JGI IMG/M metagenome (GOLD analysis project Ga0272442, IMG submission 200262) | Marine sediment archaeal communities from Little Sippewissett salt marsh, Falmouth, MA, United States - SSM-Form-2O | ecosystem: Environmental > Aquatic > Marine > Wetlands > Sediment ... | reverse complement strand
TAATATCTTTAATTATCAAAAAGAAACAGGAATTTTTATTTGTCTATAATCGAGATAGTTTTGATTATAATTTAAATAATTTTCATTATTTGTTTTAAAAACTAAAATTGATTTTACTATAAATTTTTATTTCATTTAAATTCTTTAAATGCTCTGGCTAAGGATTTACCCGGTGCTTTTAAATATCAATCAAAAAAATATCTAAATGGAGTATACCTGACTTGATAACCGGATTTTTTAAATCGTCCTTCTGCTTGGCTAAATATCTTTTTTTTGTGATTTCTGGTTCGACTTTTCGTTATGATAGGTGGGCAAAGCAATGTATAACTATTTTTTGAATGTTACTTTTTTAGTAACCTATTATAGATTTTTATTTATTTTTTCCCTCTATCTAATTTTTCTTCTTCATCCTCTTTCTCAGCTAAAATAAAACCTAATAAAACATCTTTCATAATTTCTTTTCCAATCATCGACCAATTCAAGAATACTGGAATTGGTTTTATAATAAAATATTCCGGTATAAATCATTAATGAATTCATTTTAATCTCTTTATAATAAGATCCTTTTAATCAATAAAATAACAGGAAAGAAGCATTGTCTCTTTCCTGTTAAGATGAATAGATAGGGTAGATATTTTAATAGTGTTTCCAATATAAATATGCAACTACTATCATTATTTTATTTGTTTAAGAATTTTATTTTTTAATTCTGAAAATTATATTATGGAACTTTCTTTAATTTTTGGTTTAAAGAAAAGCTGTACCAATATCATTACAATAAAAGTTGGTAAAATCCAACCTAATCCCTGCTTGCCGAGAGGTAATCTGGTAGCGAATTGCGTAATGAAATTTGAAGTTAGCCCGTAAAAAGAAAGCATATCGCCCAAACCAAAAACCAGTGCTACAACTACACCCGTGGTAACAGAATTTTTTATTCTGTCAAATTGATAATATAATGCACTTAAAATAAGAACAACAATTGAGGGATATAATAAGACCAACCAAGGTACTGTATAATTTACAATTTTACTTAAGCCAACCAAACCTAAAGTAAATCCAATAACCGTTGCCAGAGCTACAGTTAAGCGATAGTTCATCTTATTGTTAGTCATCTCTAAAAACATATCTCCAGCCATTGAGATAATAGCGGCAGCAGTTGTTAGGCAACTGAAAGCCATGATAATTGCAAAACTGACTAAGCCTATTTGTCCTAAAAGTCCTTGGGCAATTTTTGTAGATAGTACACCTATGGAAGCTTCTGGGAAAGATGCACCGGAAGAAGCTCCGAGATAGACCAGGACAGTTGACGTAATTCCTAAAAGTATGGCAGTCGAAAATCCAATGATATTCAAATTACTATTTTGATCTTCTTTTGTTTTAATGTTTCTGATATTCAATTCATGCAAAACCCATCCACCAAACAAAAGTGCTGCAATAGCATTCATTGTATTGTACGCTTCCAACATGCCCGTACTCAGTATATTGGTAGAGCTGGGCGATTGTGGAACAGAAAGTGGAGTAGCCAAACCTTTTACTGCTAAAATAATGACAAATAAGATTAAGATCGGAGCAAGTATTTTTCCTAATTTATCAATAACTGTTGCCCTCGTAAATGCGACATAGAAACAAATCAGGAAAAATATCGCTAAAGTCAGCCACAAAGGCACATTTGGCATTAACGGTAATATTGCCATTTCATGAGTTGCCGAAGATACTCTTGGAAGGATAAAAAAAACAACGATAAGAATTGGAATAGCAGTATATATTTTCCCAAAAAAATTCCCAAGCGTTTTAGAGGCAATGCCAGTTAATGATTTGTTTTGATGTGCACAGGCCATATATGCCAGCCATACTCCAATGCTGTTAACAATCATATATCCCAGCGCAGCAGTGAACCAGCTTGTGCCTGCACCCCGACCCAGTATAGGAGGAAAAATAAGATCCCCCACACCAAAATGAGAAGAAAACATGGCTCCGGTAATTATAACTAGCACCGAAACCGGCAAAATTTTGTTTTTAACCATAATCATACTCCTTTATTCCTTTTTAAATAAAATACTATTTTTTTTAAAATTATTCCTTCTTTTATCTTAAATAATTACTCTTTTATTAATATATACCCCCTTTCTTAGCTTTTTACCGATAGTCTTCTATTGTTTTTATTATATTTTTTAAAAATTCTGATGATTTTTAAATTATCCGAACAATAATACCTTGAATTTAAAATGAAAACCTGAAAGAATATTCCTTGTCCAGGACCTATTTTTCAGGTTTTCATTTTAAAATATAAAGCAATTAATTTTTTATTCGATTACTCGCTTCTATCTCGACATCACAGGAAAGTCAAATAGAATAAATTTAATCAGAATCTATTTCATTCTCTCGGAAAATTAAATTTTTTGCATATGATTACTTTTACAGATATTATAGCGGGGTACCGTTTTTTAATCCTTTGAGTATTTTTCCTGTTTTTTCTGTAGTTAGTTCTCCATAGACCTTTCCATTTATCATCATAACAGGTGCCAATCCACAACAACCCAAACAAGCTTTTTCTTCTAACGTAAACATTCTGTCTTCTGTTGTTTCATTCATTTCTATCCCCAATTCTTCCTTTACTTCATTTAGTATCCGTTCTGCACCTTTCACATAGCAAGCTGTCCCCATGCATACAGAAATAATATATTTTCCTCTGGGTTTTAGGGAAAAATAATGGTAAAAGGTTGCCGTACCCCAAATATGGCTTGAAGGTATGTTAAGATAATGACTTATTTCCTCCATGGCTTCCTTACTGATATATCCAAAAAGATCTTGTGCTTTATGGAGCACAGACATAAGTACCGATTGATTATTTTTATCCTTTCTAATATCTTTTAGATAGTCTATAAATTCTTCTTGTTTGCTTTTTTCAATTTCCACTGCTTTATTGTTCATTTTTCACCTCATCAATAATTTAATATCCATGAAAACTTAAAATACAATGCCCTGGGGAGATTTTTTTGCGTAAAAAGTATGTAATAATTTATGAGAAACAGGGCTGAGAGGTCTTCCTAAAAACTCTTTATAAAGACGTTGAATTTCCGGATTTTCATGGCTTCTCCTAATCGTGTTTCTTCTATCTAATCCGTATAAAGCACTCGCCCTTTTAGCGAGAAGTTCTTCGTCTAATGGGATATAATTTTTCCCAGCATAAGGTTGGCCTCCCCCTCCAATACAGCCTCCTGGACAGGACATCACTTCAATATATTGATATCTTAATGGATCTTTTTTTAAAGTTTCAAGCAAGAAATGGACATTACGAAGACCATGGGCAACCGCAACCCGAACCTCTTTATCTCCTATTTCCAAAGAGGCTTCTTTTATTCCTTTAAAACCGCGAAGTTCTGAAAACTCTAAATCAATTAGCGTTTCACCAGTATATAGTTCATAGGTTGTTCTGAGTGCAGCTTCCATTACTCCACCGGTAACACCAAAAATTGTTCCGGCTCCACTAGAAACGCCTAATAAGCTATCAAATTTCTCATCTTCTGTATTCAAAAAATCGATTCCTGCTGACTTTATCATCCAGCCAATTTCTCTTGTTGTAACGACAATATCAATCATTTTTTCGCCATCAATTTTCAACTCTTCTCTCTCAATTTCTTCCTTCTTTGCAGTACAGGGCATAACAGCTACGCTTAAAATATTTTGGGGATCAATTCCCTTTTTTTTCGCATAATAAGTTTTAATCAATGCCCCTAACATGCTCATTGGTGATTTACATGTGGACACATTTTTCATCATTTCGGGGTGAAATTGTTCAACATATTTTATCCAAGCAGATGAACATGACGTAATCATGGGCAGAGGCCCATCACCCGTTAATCTCTCCAAAAATTCTGAAGCTTCTTCCATAATGGTAAGGTCAGCTGCAAATTGGGAATCGAATACCAGATCAAAGCCCAATTTTCTCATGGCAGCAACAAGCTTTCCTTCTGCTTGTGTTCCTGGTTCAAGCCCAAATAATTCTCCAATTGCTGCTCTTACAGCCGGAGCAATTTGTATTACTTTAATTTTATTTTCATTCGATAATTCTTCAAAAAGTTTCCGGGTATAATTTTTTTCTACCAATGCTCCTGTTGGACAGACATTGACACATTGACCACAAGTAGTACAAACTGAATCCTTTATTGGCATATCATATGCCGTTGTTACAACGGTTTGAAAACCTCTACCTGAAAAATCTATAGCAGAAACCCCTTGAATCTGGTGACATAGACGAACACACCTTCCACATAGTATGCATTTGTCAGGATCTCTAATAATTGCCGGTGATGATGAGTCCCCTTCATGATGTAATCTTTTCTCGCCGGTAAAATGGCGCCTTCTAATCCCAACGGAATTGGCAAGTCGTTGAAGTTCGCAATCACCATCCATTTCACATATATGACAATCCGAAGGGTGATTATCAAAAATAAGCTCAACGATATCTCTTCTTGCTTGTCTTAGTTCAGCTGTATTTGTTTTTATTTTCATCCCTTCAGATATCGGAAATGTACAGCTTGTTACATAATTTGACTGACCTTCAACTTCCACAATACAAACCCGGCAAGATCCTTCAATGCTCAGTTTTGGATGGTAACATAATCTCGGAATGTAAAATCCAAGACCATCCAGTGCCTGCATAATGGTTTGTTCTGCCCGAACAGAGTAGTTTTTCCCGTTAACATTGATGTTTATTTGTTCATTCATGCTTAATCCTCCAATACCCCTCCTATTGGTCATTTTCTATCTATGTTTTTCGCACAGCATTGACTTTGCACACGTCATAACAAGAACCACATTTAATACATTTGTTTTGTTTGATTTTATGAGGCTGTCTCTTCTCACCGCTTATAGCATTAGTTGGACAAGCTTTTAGACACAATCCACAACCAATACACTTATCCGGATCAATGTCATACTTAATCAAACTACGGCAAGTTCCTGCTGGACATTTTTTGTCTTTTATGTGAGCATTGTATTCGTCTCTAAAATATCGCAAAGTAGTCAATACTGGATTTGGTGCAGTTTGTCCCAATCCACATAGAGAAGTCTTCTTTACAAGATTCGCTAAGCGTTCAAGCTTCCATAAATCATCCTCATCGCCTTTTCCTTGCGTGATTTTTGTCAATATTTCCAACATTCTTTTGGTCCCTTCTCGACAAGGAGTACATTTTCCACAGGACTCATTTTGTGTAAATTGCAAAAAGTATTTGGCAGTATCAACCATACAATCATCTTCATCAAGTACAATCATACCTCCTGAACCCATTATTGCACCGGTAGCTTTAATCGAATCATAATCAACCGGTGTATCAAGACATGACTCAGGAAGGCAACCACCGGAAGGTCCTCCTATCTGAACTGCTTTAAATTTTTTTCCATTAGGGATTCCGCCACCAATATCATATACAATCTCTCGCAAAGTTATTCCCATAGGAACCTCTATAAGACCGGTATTTTTTACCTTTCCGGCCAAAGCAAATACTTTGGTTCCTTTACTCTTTTCAGTTCCTATCGATGAAAAATATTTGTAGCCATCGAGAATGATAACAGGTATGTTTGCCATGGTTTCAACATTATTTATAAGCGTTGGCTTTCCCCACAAACCTTTCACGGCCGGATAAGGGGGTCTCTGTCTGGGCATTCCCCTACATCCTTCAATTGAATAGATTAGAGCTGTTTCTTCTCCACATACAAAAGCACCTGCGCCTAATACAATATCAATATCAAAGGAAAATTCAGTTCCTAAAATATTTTTACCTAAAAAGCCATATTTTCTGGCATCTTTTATCGCTTTTCTGAGTCTTTCTATTGCCAGGGGATATTCTGCCCTGATGTAAACATATCCCTTTTTTGCTCCTATGGCATAAGCTCCTATAGCCATGCCCTCCAGCACAATATGTGGATCTCCTTCCAGCGCGCTTCTATCCATAAATGCTCCCGGATCCCCTTCATCTGCATTGCAAATAATATATTTTTCTTCATTTTTCTGTTGTTGCACAAAAGTCCATTTACGCCCGGTAGGGAACCCACCTCCTCCTCTTCCGCGAAGTTCGGCTTTAGTAACTTCCTCAATTACGCCTTCAGGAGAATATTCTGTCAAGATTTTCGCAAATGCTTCGTATCCTCTTACAGAAAGGTAATCTTCTATATTTTCAGGATCAATAATTCCGCAGTTTCTTAGGGTCATTCTTTGCTGTTTTTCAAAAATATCAAGATCTCCAAAGAAAAATTTAGATCGATTAGTAAGCATAAATGGATCTGTCTTCATATTTTCTGTTCTTTTCCTAGAAGGAATTTTTTCTCCCTCAATAAGATGTTTTTGAAATATTTCTTTAGCTTTTTCAATGTTTACTTTGGTATATTTAAATGGTACTTTCCCGATTTGAAGTACTTCAACTGTTGGTTCTAAATTGCACCTGCCGACACACCCTTTTCGCTTTAATACGACATCTTTTATATTTTTCTTCTTTATTTCTTCCTGGAAAAAATTCCATATTTCAGTACTTCCTGCGGCTATCTCACAAGTTGACATTCCAACATATATGCGAGTTGAAGACAACATGCCATTTGTAATTAAATTTTGAATTGCATCTTGTGATATTTCTTTTAACCTTTTTAAGGCTGTGGCCATCATTCTCCTCCTTTTTTGATCTTAAAAATAAATTCATTTCCTTTTTCTTTTGGCTCAACCCAAATTCTTCCTCCATGGTTTTCCACTATTTTCTTCGTAATAAAAAGCCCCAAACCAGTTCCTGAAATCTTCTTATATTCTTCTGTAGATAATCGGTAAAACTTTTTAAAAAGATTATCTCTTTTTGCTTGACTAATAACTTCACCATCATTATAAACACTGAATTGTAAAAATTCTTCCAATTTTTCAAAATTCAGAATAATCCTGCCGCCCTTTTTTCCGTACTTTATCGCATTACTCAACAAGTTATCGTAAACGGTTTTCAATTGATCTTTGTCAGCAAAAATATTTAGGTCTTTGGGAACATTATCCTTAAAAACCATCTCTTTTTCAGAAATTTGTTTTGAGAAGGTATCTTTTGCTTGCATAGTTATATCCTTGATATTAATTTTCCTTTTCCTGGCTTTTAACTCACCTTTTTCAATGCGAGAGAGATCTAGGTAATTCTTTACAGTGTCTTCAAGTCTCTCCAAATTCCTAACCGCAGCATCAAGTGCCTTTCTTTGGTGAAAGTTCATCATTCCCAAAAAACCATCCCTGACTGAATATACGCACATAATGACCGATCCCATAATCCCTTTTAATTCATGTGACACAAATCCAAGCATATCAAGATAATTTTTATTGGCTTTTAAAAGGCTTTTATTACAACGAGTAAGGTAAGCAATTTTCTTCTTATAATAAATGATTATTGTAAATAGTAATAAAAAAAAGAAAATACTAACAAAATAAAATAATAATCGGTAATCCATATTTTCCTTTCTTAAAGTAATCGTCGAAAATATTTTTGTTCGCTTTATTCATTATATTTAGTCATTCACTCATTTAGAGCTTTTCTAACATATTGCAAAAGATCCGCTGGCTTTACTGGTTTTTGAAGAACAAATTTTACACCCATCATTTCAGGAGACATTGAAATAGAATCCAGCGGAGATTGAATGCCTATGCCTGTCAACAAAATTCTGGGGGTGTTACAGCTATTTTCCTCTTTTTTCAATTGCTCAACAACATCAAATCCTTCACTCCAAGTTTCCATCATAACATCTATAATGAAAAGATCAGGATTTTCAGTTTTGGCTTTTTTAATTCCTTCTTTACCACTGCTAGCACTAATGACTTTGTAAGAATTCATTTCTAAAATCTGTTTTAAGCTCTCGACTAATTCAGCATCATCATCAATAATTAATATTTTTTTCATTGATTTTCCCCTTTTTTATAGAATTTTATTAAATGTGCTTTTCAATCACTTTTAAAAGTCGTTCCGGCATAATCGGTTTTTCTAAAATTTCTTTTACTGGAATCCATTTCTGATCTGGCTCAAAGCCAAATGGAAGATTCATCTCATTTCTTATTCCAGTGACTAAAATGACGGGAATAGATTTTAATTTTTCATCTTTCGCAAATTCTCGGCTTATCTCAAAACCTTCACTTCTGCTAGCCATCATCACATCTAATAAAATGAGATTTGGGCAAAATATTTTTGCTTGCTCCAATCCCTGCTTTCCATTTAATGCAAAATCAACTGTAAATCCTCTTGCCTCGAGCATCATTTTTACAGATTCTATATAATTTGCATCATCATCAATGATAAATATTTTCTTACCTTTCAAAATACACCTCCAGAATAATTATAGATTTTAATATTTTAATAAAATTATTAGGTAAGGAACATATTACAAATTGTTCATGTGAAATATATCACAATCAATCCCAGAAAATTGTATCATACTATAAAACAGCGTGTCAATGGATTTTTTTATTATTTTACAAATATTACACTTTGGGATAATATAATAATAAATTATTTGATTTATATAAAAGGATTTAACAGTTTTCAACGTCAATTAAATCAGAGGAATAATATGTTTTTTATATTAACAGGTCTTGTCGGTGGCTTAGCTTTATTTTTGTATGGCATGCAAATGACCAGCGAAGGATTAAAAATTAGTTTTGGAAATCAATTAAAAAAAGTACTTGGCAGTTTATCAAAAAATAAATTAGTTGCTTTATTTATTGGAATTATCCTAACTTTTACCATACAAAGCAGTACTGCCGCTTCTACACTACTGGTTAGTTTAGTCAACACCGGAATTATTAGCTTAAGTCATTCACTGACGATATTGCTTGGAACCAGCATAGGTACCACCCTTACTTCTCAATTGATCGCTTTTAAAGTATCTGATTACGCTCTATTTGTTATTATTTTAGGATTTTTTTTAAAGTTTCTCGGAAAAAAAAGAAGACAAAGGTCTGTCGGTAATATCCTGTTGGGAGTAGGATTTATCTTTTTAGGAATAAAAGTAATGACCGAATCGGTTTCACCATTGAAAAATAATATCTATTTTGAAAGAATGCTAATCAATTTAGAGAACATGCCTTTACTAGCACTATTTGCTTCTGCCATATTCACTGCGTTACTTCAAAGCAGTACAGCTGCGATGGGAATAACCATTTCACTAGCAATGCAAGGATTGATTTCATTAAATTTAGCAATACCAATTATATTAGGTTCACATTTAGGTACCTGTTCCACTGTTTTATTTGCAGGAATTGGTGCCATTAAAAGTGCAAAAAGGGTGGCTTTAGCCAATCTATTATTTAAATTAGTTGGGGTCATAATTTTCTATTTTATAGCACCCTCCATGATTACACTACTACAAAATACGTCTGCTTACATCCCCAGACAGATTGCAAATGCTCACGCAGTGATTATTGTTGGTAATGCTTTGATTATTTTTCCATTGACTGAGAAGTTTGCTCTTCTATTAGAAAAAATTATACCCGTTACTGAAGAAATTGAATCCATGCAAAAACCTAAATATTTAGATGATGGGGCTCTAAAAACTCCAAATGTTGCATTTTATCTTGCAAGTAAAGAAATATTAAGAATTGCTAATACTATTCAAAACATGGTATTCGACTCCATAAACATATTTATGAAAAATGATGAAAAATTATTAGAAAAAGTATGCCAGCTGGATATAATAGTTGATAATTTATCACGGGAAATCATCAAATATTTAACTAGAATTAATTTTGAAATGCTTTCTGAAGAAAACGGTCAAGAAATATTCAGATTATTGTACATTGTCGATGACCTTGAACACATAGGAGATTTAATCGATAAGAATTTACTGACTATGTTAGAAAAAAAAATTGATCGAAACCTTGTTTTTTCTAAAAAAGGAACTGAGGAGATTCAAGATATGCATCGAAAAATTTACGAAAACCTCAGAAATGCAATAGGAGCTTTTGCTTTGCAGGATCAAAGAATGGCTCAAAAAGTAATTGACCAAAAAATATCAATTGATTCTCTCGAAATAGAATTACGTAAAACGCATATTAATCGACTGAATAGAGGAATCAAGCTATCCCATAAAACCAGTGGTATTCACCTGGATATTATCAACCTGTTAAAAAGAATAAATGATCATGCTTTATCGATTGCAAAAGCTGTTCTTGGAAATTTATAATTACCTCCTCTTCAACCATTAAAATAATGATTTAATCAAATAATAATAAACTCTAAACAACTAAAGATAGACATTATGAATAGGTAATTACAAGAAGAAAAAAGATGAGGTTTTCCCATTTAAATTTGCTTGTAGGCCTTTAAAAATGATTTAAAAGTAATTGAAATACCTGTCCATATGATATACTGAGATAAAAATTGAACTTTCGGAGAAAACTTATTTATAATTCTAAAAAAATTAAAATACTATATAGAAATCATAGATAGAGAGGTAAAAAATGCTTAACGTATTAGCTGTCGGTTCACATCCCGATGATGTAGAATTAGGAATGGGTGGAACAATTTTAAAACTTACAGAAGAGGGTCATCGAGTAACCATCGTAGACTTAACTGATGGAGAACCCACTCCTTTGGGAGATTCTGAAACTAGAAAAAAAGAAAGTGTAAAATCCAGCAGAATTTTAGGAATTGATGAAAGAATCACACTTGATTTTCCAAATAGATATCTTCAGGATGAAATAGATGCACGCCAAGAACTAGCAGAAATCATTAGAAATATTCTTCCAGATATTCTCTTTGCCCCATATTGGGTAGATATACACCCTGATCACATTGCAACTTCAAAAATTTCTGATGCTGCACGATTTTACGGAAAATTTACCAAAACCGAGATGAAAGGAAAACCTTTCTATATAAATCAAACATATTATTATATCGCTTCTCATCTTAGACAAATTGTTAAACCCAGTTTTTTATTTGATATAAGCAAGGAAGCAGAAATGAAAATGGAAGCATTGAAAAGTTACAAATCCCAATTTGGTCCTTCTCCTGAAAAACATCAATTAGTAGAATGGATATTTAATTCAAATCGCTATTGGGGAAATTTGATAGGCACTAAATTTGCAGAACCATTTGTTTCTAAACAAGAAATTGGAATCACAAACTTAGAGGCCCTTCTCTAAATAAAAAAACTATTTTTAATATGCCAAAAAGGAAACAAATTCTCTTCTTTCCTTCGAGAAAAATAGAATTTGTTTTAGAAAAAATCAGAATAATTTCCATAATTATTCTTTTTCAATTCTAAAAATACCTTTTTTCGTAATGAGGAATAACGCTGGAGATTGGATTTTAAAAAAAGCACTTAACTTTAACAAAATGCTTGATAGAAATATGGATAAAAAATATTTCCCTGAAAAAATTGCTTCTGGTTTAAATATTTCAGAAAAGGATAAGGATTTTATCACACAGTTAATGAAATAAAAAAAACAAATTGATTGAAAAAATCAAAGCAACTATTTTACAAAAAAGAATAAAAAACAGAGAAAATAAATCTAAAGTATATTATTTTAGAGAATTTCCTTTTTATTTTTTCAGCAAAAGAAATTCAAAAAATACTATAATCTAAATCATGATGCCTTCCACTTGAAAGAAAAGGAAATGCAATATCTTTTTTATTTTATTTCCTCAACTAACCATTGAAGTCCTAACTCAATCAATTTCGCTTCAGAAGGTATCCCGGTTTTACTGTCCCAACCCATCAATTCATAACGTAATTTTATGGCTTTTTGAAAATTTTCCCTATTGATGGCCATTTTTCCATCCAAAGGACCGCCTTTAAATGGATGAAAAAAGACTTCAGGCAAGACATCGTCCTTAGAAGAAAACCCCTCACGATAGTTAAAAATTCTGGCCATATTGATTGAACGTTCTCCCAATCTCATTAATTCAAACCAGGTTGCATTCCAAGAGGTTGCTGAACGAATAATTTCCAAGAGCTCATCCATTGTTCCAAGACTTCGTGGAACATAACCAAAGTCACACACGCCTAAGGTATCAAGTAAAGACCAATAAATATCTAATATCTTAAACAAGCTGACTTTTTTTTGCCCAATATCTATTGGGGACACTGGTTCCATAATACCAAGTCCTTTCATCATTTTTACGCCCCAAGATTCAACATCCTTAAAGACAGGATCGTGGGCAGCCTTCATATGGTCTGCGCCGTAATCAGAAAGAGCATATTGAAGACCAACTCCATTTTTTAGACGGGGATCATGCATGGGAACTTCCTGCTTTTTGACTTGATGAATGAATTGATTCGAGCCTTTTCCAATTTTCTGAGAAGCACGATAGGTGCCTTCCGCCAAAAGATGACCAATTCCCTGTCGATTGGCAATCATCTCTACCAATTGCAACATGACTTCTTTATTCCCAAATTTCAACACAAGTCCGCCTGTATCTTGACTACTTAAAATTCCTTCTTCGTAACATTGCATGGCAAAAGCAATGGCCATGCCGGTAGAGATGGTATCCATGGTATATTTATTACACAGCTCATTGGCTTTGGCTACATACCCCAAATCAGAAATACCGCATAGAGAACCTAAAGCAGCAATGGTTTCATATTCCGGTCCTCCGTATTGCGGATTCACTTTTAAATTTTCTTTATCAACTTCGACTACCCGTTTACAACGAATAGGACAGGCAAAGCATCCTTCAATTTTCTGGAGAATCGTTTTATTATAAGTTTCAGCAGTTAGATTCTCTCCTTCTTTGAAATAACCGGTTGTCCAGTTGTATGAAGGGAGACAGCCTGTTTCATAGGCAGATCGTACACTTGCAGGAGTACCCAATTCCCGAAGGCTTAAACTTAAAGGATTATTCATAATTCTTGAGGTAATCTGTTTGGAAATTTCCGCTATTCTCTTTTTATTATGTATTTTTATCGGGTGGGTTCCTCGCACGGCGATTGCTTTTAATTTCTTGGAGCCCATAACCGCTCCCAGACCATTTCTTCCATTAAAGTGTTTTAATTCATTGACAATATTGGCAAAGCGCACCAAGTTTTCTCCTGCATGACCAATTTGGGCAATCCTTATCCGATCATCTTTCAACTCTTCTCTGATCAATTGCTGAACAATTGCTGTTTCTTTGCCCCAAAGAAAGGTAGCATCTTTTATTTCAATTTGGCCATCTTTAATATAAAGATAGACCGGTGTAGATGAAGCACCTTTCACAACAACAGCATCAAAACCGGCTTTTTTCAATTCCGGTCCCCACCAGCCTCCGGCTTCCGCTTCTCCTTGGGCACCGGTTAAAGGGGACTTGGCACAAACGGTATAACGGGGAATAGCCGGAGCAGGAGCACCGGTTATGACACTGGGAGCAAAGATTAGTAAATTATCAGGAGATAAAGGATCTATCTTTGGCTTCATCTGTTTTAACATATAATAGAGGGCCAAAGCTCTCCCTCCCCAGTACATACGGTAGAATTCCTCAACAGGATGTTCTATCCAAATTTTTCTGGTTGATAAATCAACATGCAGGATGTTTCCGGTATATCCGTAAGACATAGCATTATCCTCCCTTTATGCAAACCTTTTTTCTTCTTTATTTTTAATATAATTGTTGTAAATTTAGCATTATATGTAATTCGTTTATAATAAAATCACACAATAAATTTTTCCTATATCGGTAAATTATGCAATAGAATAGAAAAAATGACCATTCCTAATAGAGCGAAAGGATAAATAGCGCCATATCCGGCAGCCGGTTCGTCACTTCCAACCGCTTCTATGGCAGCCCCTAATCCCGGGGTGGAAGTCATGCCACCGCAAAGAGCACCTGATAATAATATCCAATTTATTTTAAACACATATCTTCCAACCAGATAACCAACGGTAATTGCCAAGAAACCAACTATCAAAGAAGTCACCACCAGATAAACACCGGATCCGGAAAGTGCGCTGAAGGCATAAAAACCATACCTTAAGCCAACAATGGCCAAAAAGAAAGCCAAAGAAATTTCTCGAATAACTCCCAATATTTTGTTATCCATCCTGAAATGAAGAAAACCTATGTGTCCGATGTGTCCTAAGATCAACGAGGTCAATAACACCCCGCCGGTAGAACCTAAACCAACATTTCCCAATGGACCTAAATCAAATTTTAATTTTCCCAAGGTATAGCCCAAAAAGCAGGATATAGTAAAAGCAGGCAAGTCAAAACGAACGGTACTATGTTCAGGATTAGAGGAAGGATTTCTTCTGGTTTCATTGATCTCTTTGACAAAAATCTCCCTTTCTTTTTCGATATTTATTTTAAAAAGAAGCGGGATAACATTGACCGCAAAGATGACAATAAGCACACCAAAAGGGTAACCGACCGAATGACCGATACCGATACCGGCTTCAGCGTTTTCTATGTATTGACTTTTTTGTTCTTCGTTTAGAGAATCATTAATATCTGCATCTTGAGATATGTTAAGAAGGTGTAATATTTCTCGTTTCTTGCTTTCCGATAAAGAGTCATAATCCTTCGTTATCTGGGTAGCATGTTCACGTGCAGATTCCAAAGAAGCTGCCAGGCCGGGAGAGCTGGTTAACGCTCCGGTATAGACTCCGGCTACTTCATAAGAATTGAGTCCTGGTAAAATGAGAGTCATACTGTAAGTTGAAACAGCACCGATAAATGTAATTAAAAAACCCAAGATAATAAATTTTGAGCCATATTTTTTGATAATAATCCCAATGTCTTTTGCAGCAAGCAGACCAACAGCAGCAATAAATAGTATTAAAAAAAGGGTAAAAAAACCTTTATCGATCACACCTCTTTTTAGTAACTGCAAGGCAATGTAATGGCCTGTAGCAGTGCTTGAAAAAGTATTTGCATATCTGTAGACCCACCATCCAATCACTAAACCTACAAAAAGACAACCGGATACACCAAATGTAAATTTGCCAAATCGAATCTTACCAAAAAACATCCCTAAAAAAACCGTTAACATCATCAAAACAAAGGAATTCATTATCCAATCCGTAACATTAAAGTGCATTTAATTTTCACCTCTATAATCTACTTAGTTTTGTAATTATTTTTACATATACTCCGATAATTTAGCTTTGCTATTTAATTCCGGTTTTTCTAAAACTAACTTTAGCAATCGATCTAAAATATCTTTTATTTCCTTACCTTCCCGATAACCATGCTTTATTAAATCTTCCCCGTTGACTGCCAAATCTTTTAAAGTTACCGGTGGACTTTCCTTTATAGTTTCTTCCAGATTAAATTCTCCGGTTCTTATTTTATTTTCAACCAATTTATCTCTCATTTGTGTAAAGAGTGAATAAGTTCTGCATAAAATCCAATAATCCTTCAGGTTTTCCATTCCAATCCTGTGAGCAAGGTATCTGATACTTTTTTTTTGAGAAAAATAATCAATATTCCATTTTTCTTTTAATAGGATATTAACTTTTTTTATGATCTTGTTTTTTATTCGAATTCTTTTTAGAACTTTATTGATGAATAATATTTTTTCTTTCGCATTTAATTTTCTGCTTGGAATGTGCATTATCATAGATAAGCGTAAGGCAAAATTTGAGGGTAAATTGTTCAGGAATTCAATGGGAATATTTTGGATTTTTTGCCCTTTTGAAAAATCGTTTTCTTGGATATCTAGATATGCCTGTAGTTCAGGCATGATAAATTTTAATAAATTCGTCTGATTTAATAATTTCAGGCCTCTCATAGAAGAATCACTAATTATTATTTTTATAAATTCGTCTCTGACTCTCTCTATGCTAACCTTTTGAAGCAATTCGCAATGACCATGTATTCCATCCAGAGCATCTTTTTCTATCTTAAAATCCAGTTCGCAAGCCAAACGTATTGCTCTTAACATCCTTAAAGGATCTTCTTTTATCCTGTCGGTTGCAATTTCAGTAAACCTAATCGTGCCAATTCTGATATCATCTATTCCATGGTAGAGATCAATCAATCCACTCTTTTCGCTCCAGGCCAAGCTGTTGATTGTAAAATCACGACGTTTTAAATCGTTTTGCAAATTTGGGTTAAATCCTGTCATTGATTTGAAGGTAGAAACTTGATACTGAAGATGCTTTTTGATCAACAAAATCGTTCCATGTTTTTTCCCAAAAGTAACAAGCTTAAAATCACTAAAGCAATTAATTATTTCATTTACGGAAGCTTGGGTTACAATATCCCAATCATTGACTTTTTTCCCTAGAATCAAATCCCTAATACAACCTCCGACCAAAAACACTTCGAATTCAAAATTTTTTAATCTTTTCAAAATGGTTAAAGCTATTGGATCAATTTCATTTTCAGTAATTTTCAGGTGAAGTTTTTCACTGTTTTTCTCTTTGGACATCTTAAAACCCATATTTGATTTTTTTAATTATCTAAATTAAATTCTCTTTTCCGTTTAGCCCTCTTGTGAAAATACTAATTGCTTAACTAGCAGCAAAACAAGATTTCTTAGACAATCATAGCTATTCAGGTAAGCAGAAAATCCTGTTTCTGTCGACACTGCCATAGCCTATTTAGTCAAATGAACTAGGCATTCTATGTGACTTGTATGTGGAAACATATCTACCGGTTGCACTGTTTTTATTAAATAATCATTTTGCACAATATATCTGATGTCACGTGTCATGGTAAGCATATCACAGGAAACATATACAATTTGTTTTGGATTTGCTTTAAATATATTTTTTAGAAATTGTCGAGAACATCCTTTGCGAGGCGGATCAATAATCACGACGTCTGCTTTTTCGCTGCCTTGAGTCCATTTGTAAAGCCAATCCTCTGCTTTCCCAGGAAAAAACTTTAAATTTAAAAATTGATTAAGCTTTCCATTGACCCATGCATCATTAACCGCTCCTTTATGTAATTCCAATCCATAAACTTTTTTGGCTTTTCCGGCTAAATATATCGATATAGTCCCGGTACCGCAATAAGAATCAATCACTATCTCTTCTCCGGTTAGATTAATACATTGTGATATTTTTTCATATAATGCTTCAGTTTGAGGAACATTTATTTGAAAAAAAGAAGAAGGAGATATTTTAAAAACATAAGAACCGATATAATCTTCTATAAAACTCTTTCCTTTTAAATTTTTAAACTTTTTCCCAAGTATTGACATTTTAGGATTTTTATTAACATTTTGGTAAATAGAAACAACCTGAGGGAAAATAGTGGCTATCTTATCTAAAAAATTTTGGTTTAAATTTAAACTTTCTTCTCTGGTGATAAAAATAATCATCGTTTCTCCTGAATGCTTGCTTTCCCTTAATATAATTCCTCTGAAATCTCCTCTATCTGTTTTCTGATCATAAATAGATACATCCTGACGGGTCAACTCCTCCTCCAAATATCTAATCAGATTATTAATGTTTTCGCTAAATAAAAGGCATCGAGAAACAGGTATAAGCTTGTGGCTTTTTGATTTGTAAAATCCTAATTTTATTTTATTATTTTCCTTTGAAATGTGAAAATGACCTTTGTTGCGATAATGCCAGGGGCATACCATGCCTAAGACTGGCATAATATTTATATTTTGATTATCCAACCAAAACAAAGCATTCTCTACAATTTCTTTTTTCATTTCCAACTGTTTTTTGTATTTGATATGTTGCAAATGACAGCCACCACAAAAGTTAAAAACGGAACAAGGAGGTTTCTCTCGATTCTGAGAAGGCAAAAGAACCTCTTCTAATTCTCCTCGGGCAAAATTTTTTCGAATTTCAGTTATTTTTACCTTTACTTTTTCCCCTTTGATAACTCCGGATACGAACACAGCAAAATTCTCTATTTTTCCTATTCCTTCACCTTGATGAGATATTCTGTCAATGGTAATATTTATTTTTTCTTCAAGACCTACCGGTATTTTTTTCACTTCTACTCCTTGAAATTCATAATTTCATAAAAAATTGACGATTATTTCAAACAGATAACCGATCAAAATAAGTCAATTTATTTTCGATGCAAGATTTTAAAAGACTTCATTCACATAATCTTTTTATAGATTTTTATAATTTGAAGAGCTATGATGAATTATAATATAAACATGTCTAAGAAATCAATTTTGATATTAATATTATTTTGATACATTTCTTTTGGTTAGTAGAAGTAAATAAATGAATTCAATTCCGATAAATAAAATAATAATGTATTTATTATAAACTATTCGATGATATACTCCACCTTTTCCTATTTTTGGTAGTGGCACAGGATCAATTGGTAATCCATTTTTTACAGCTAAATCTCTGATATTTAACAAATGTATTACTGGAATGCCTAATTTTTGATATTCGAATATTAGCCCTCTCTCCGGATGGTCGGGAATGTTTGGTCCATTTATCACTAATCCATTGGGATAAGTGATCGATGCGGTTGTATTGCCGTAATTTGAAGTTGCTCCTCCTATGTTTATGAAGGCCTTAATAGCTTGATCTCCCGCCTCTTTTTTATAAATAGTCATTCTTTTCATTATGTTTTCTTCCATGTTTTCTATATTAATAAAGTAAGCACCCGAAGCTTGAGCTATCTTTTGGATAGTTTGCTTCGAATCCGGATAGAACATGCCTTCGGCCTGATCAAGGTAACCACCCATAGAAATGGCTAATAAGTGATAGGGAAGAATGTTTGCATTGTTTAATATTTCCAGCATCTGAACAAAAGTGTATTCGGGGAGGGTAGCCCCATATTCAGAAGAGCCAATGGAATAAATTAGTAAAGGTTCTAAGTCAAGAGCTTTAGCAGCACAGAGAGTGGCTAAAGTCAAAGCCGGAAAAGAACCGCTTGAACCAATGGCAAGAATATCACCTTTTTTTAAATGGGCTTCTTTGAAATATTTAACTATCAGAGCAGCAAAGGCTGGATTGGTAGAGGTTCTTTTTGCAATAAGATTTCCTAATGTCGTAGTTAATCGAGTATACTCCCCTCCGATTATTCCTGTCTGGTTTGGATCCAATTCCAAATCTATAGAAATACCCCTTTTTAAGCGCTCTTCTTTAATGATTTTAAGGGAACTTTCCATAAGCTTTGCAGCTTTTAGTTGTTCTGAATAATAAGATGAAAGTTGAACGGATTTAAAAGATTCTGTCATAAAAAAACCCAATAATAAAATCATTACTGCCCAAAAGAGATTTACTAAAGACAATTTTCCTTTTATCCAATTATTCATCAAGGCCCTTTCATTTTAAAAATAAATTAAATACTACACCTATTCTAAATAATTATTTTTCTTTGTCAAAATAAATTTTGAAATAAATTTCGTATTACATTAAAATCAGGCAAATAAAACAAATTAATATTTTTATAAATACATAAGGTGAAAAAATCTTTTGAATAAACAAAAAATAAGCATAACCGGCTATCCATGCCGGTTATGCTTATGCTGTGTTGATTTTTATCAACTTTGCAGATTGTTTATTCTACTCTTTTTCCAAGTCTGGGCATATTTTCTTCAGCCCATTCCTTGCAAAGATTATCAAACCATTCAGGCATTGGGCTTCTGGTATTTAAGCTCCAGTATTTCTGTAAGAGAACATTGCCCAACTGTTCCCAATCCTTATGCCATCCGACTGCAGTATTATAAGCAAAGTCTGACACTAATTGAACTGCGGCTTCTGGATCTGTCTTATAAAGTTCCGCTGCTGTTTTTTGAACCTGAGGAGTAATTGCATAAAGGCTCTTCAATTTAGGATCACGGAAAGCATAAACATCCTTAATGGCATCCTGATATTTCAATTGAACCATTTCCTGGGTATAGGTATTGACCCACCAGCCTGAATCTCTACGGAAAGGCTCGTAACGTGAACCGGTTTGGTAAAAAACAGGAAGTTCTTTCATAACAGGCCATAAAGGAGTAATATAGGTGGAATCAGGTGAACCATAACCATACCAACTGATACCCTTGAAAGGTGCTGGGACATTAGGATCGACTTCTCCAATATGCACATAACAGGTTCTCATGATACTGATTGCTCTTTCATCATGTCCTGGTGTGTACGGGTAACGTAAGGGATCTCCCCATGGTCCTGCGGCAGGTCCGGTAGAAATATCATAATCAGTTCCCTGGTAATAATCACCTTTAATCTTGAAGATATCATGAACGGATAACTTTTTCTCCGGTTTGACTGAAAGCGGGAAATAAATATCATCCGGTCCAATATCCAACGATGGGGCAACCAGAGAAAATGCTCTCCAGGTTCTCCGTGTAGAATATAATCTATCATTTGGTGCATAAATATCTGCAGGCCTGAATGGTTCTCCTGAATTTGCATCATACCAACCCTGCTCTACTGCAAAAGAAACCAGGTTAGGCGAATACATTACATTCTCTGTATCCTCCAAGTCAATATCTCTTATTTTTGCCCGGTTGGAAGCGACAAAGAAATGATCATCGGGCATTCTCACGGCACACCAGATATCACGGCCGTAGAATTCAGCAATCCAGACTTCGTCTCCGTCGGTCACATTGATGGTTTCTCCCGAACCATACCATCCAAACTCCTCTACCAGGTCTCCCATGACACGGACTGCTTCTCTTGCAGTTGCAGCTCTTTCTAATGCAATATCCTGAGCCAGCCAACAGTCAATGATGCCTTCGCTCTCTTCTTTCATAACCTTGTTTATCTCTGTACCGTTAGGCATGTGCGTTCCTACGCCAAAAGTAGATTCACCCATAGCCACTCCCATTTCATTCATAAATGAGTATCGGGAATGGAAGTAACGGTAAGTATGCGGAACCTGGGGAATAGTACCCATTACCATAGGCTTATCACCATATTCCACATCCGGCCATTGACCAAAATCAACATAATTATGCCCATCGATCACTAAATCGCGGGTAGAACCTTCGGGCCAATCCATTTCCGGAATGATCCACAGGCGGAAATCAGCACTGGAAGAGTCATCATTATGAGTAATCATGGCTGTTCCGTTGACTGATGCATCTTTTCCTACTGCCACAATCGTACAATCCGCTAAAACCACTGAACTGATTACAGAGAAAGCTAATAGCACGATACAGGCAAGTAAAGTCAGTTTTTTTAATTTCATTTTGTAAAATTCCTCCTTGTTTTTTAAAATTAACTTTTTTACGATTAAGGTTCGCAGAAACCTATTCTTTTATCTTGAGGGCATCACCTCGCTTTTGGAATCTTCGAATTAATTATAAAATAATTTATCCGCAGAAGCCTTTTCCGGATCATGCAGAAAATAACCAGCACCTTTTTCCATCAGTTCCTGGTAACGGGGCAAGTTAATGATAAGTTCCTTCTCGGGAAAGAAATCGTTCATCCAGGTGATGACTTCCAGAGTACCGGAAAGGTGTCGACCCACCCGGTAGCGCATGGGTGAACCGAATTCAATATCATATTCCGGTTGAGCATAAAGCAATCCCGCTTCCGAGGCGGTCTGTAAAAATTCGTCTTTACCGGTTAGCATCAGTTCTTCGGTGATACGGCCGGCAACCCGATCGATGAAAGGCTCTGCTGTCTCCATAAGTACGGCCAGTGTATCACTATAATCGCCCACTTCCCGGTGAGAAAGGCCTCTCAGGCTTTTAGGTGAGGCTTCGGCTTTCATGGGAAATTGTTCGGCACTCAAGGTCATGGAGGCCATCATGGTAATATCCATAGAGCGGTCATGGGCCACATAGGTGCTAACCACCGGGTACATGAGAGAGGCCTCGTGCATGTCCACATAAAGATCAATGTTCTCCTGGCGAATGAGTTCCATGATGGCAAAGGAAAGTCGTTCAGTTAAAGAACCATTGGGTCGACCAGGATAGGTACGATTTAAGTTTCGAATATCCTGATAGGCCAGATTCTGGGTGGAAGGATAATGGACATAAGTAAAAGGATCGGGCCATTGATCCAGGGGATTAGTGTTCCGGGCGCCGATGCGCATCTTCTTGCTACCCCAAGGAGTTTCCAGAGTATAGTACTTAGGATAGGCATTACCCAGGATACCCAGGGTCATGGCACTGTAATTGGCTGCCGGGATGATGTAGACTTTACCTTTTTCCACCGAGATATTCTCCGCAGCAATGTAGGCAGCTAGCATGGTAGCCGGCTCATAAGGATGGGTTCCGCCTAAAAGCAGCATGGAACCACCGGGCTTTCCGGAATCATAGAGGTAGACCGGGGTATCCGCCCAGGTATTTTTGATAGTATCGGAATAGTCACTTAGCATAAAGCGTTCGGTAAAAGCATCAGAAACCACGATGGATTGTTTGAAATGGCGAATTTCGTAAAATTCCCGGCCACCGAGAAAGGCAAGGACCAGTACTATGGCCAAAATGATTAGTTTACGAGTTACATTATTATTGTTTTTCATGATTCCACCTCCTATTTGATATGTAAAGCCCTAAGCAAGAAGGGAATAATGCTGTAGGCATAAACAATATCGTAAATTAACGTTTTACGGGTAGTTCGTTTAAATAATCCCCTAAGCAGCAATAGGGCAAAAACAGCTGCCATAATAAAATAGATCTGGTGGATTACTTCGGTTAAAAATAACATTTGCATCACCTCTCTTTTAATAAATCACTAAAAAGCTTAGTTTGTTGGCAAAATACAGCATGGACAACGCCACTCCACCCATGAACAACCAGGGAATGGCAATGGCTTTCAGGAAAGCCATGTAGCTGCCCTCAAAACCCACAGTTTCGATAGAAACCCGACCGACGATCCGTGAAGGGGGTAGACAATCCCCCAAGGGGAAAATCAGGGATAAGGCCGCAGCAATGACAATGACATTCACACCCATTGAGTTGAATAGAAAGATGATCGGGGTCCCCAGGATGACTGCACTCCCGTAACTCAAGGAACCTTGGGCTAAAGGACCGAAGATCAGAACACTGGAGAATATATAAATGACCGGTAAGGTAATAAAGGTGATGGCAATCAAGCCTCTAACCCCCGTTCCAGTCATGATATTTACCAAAACCCCCACGCTAATGACGGTAGCCAGCAGTGAGAAAACTTGTTCCATAGTATCCACCATCACCTGATAATAGCGTCGCCAGGAAGTCTTCTTGGGATTAGACAGAACAGCCACAATAGCACAGATAACAAACATGAAGGGCAGTCCAATGACCGGAATGACAAATGCAGCAAATTGGGATAAAAGAAACAAAGCTAATAGGGTTGCCAGAGGTAAAAGGATCCTGATACTGGTCAATCCGGCAGGGGGTTGGGGAATCTGGGAGAGAATTTCCTCTTTTGTCTGAGGAGTACCTCCCCGACCAAAATAGAAAACGGTAAAGACCGCTATGATTAAAATGGGAACCAATAAAACAATATTGAAGCCCACATAGGGCATGTTAGCTTGAGCAGCCATCAACATAGCCCAAAGATTAATGGGTGGTGCTGCAGCAGCAAGCATGGCTGTGACATAGATAAATCCAGTAGTTCTTACCTTGGAAATGCCCATGAACTGCATGATTTTAGCTACCATACCTCCGACCACGAAGATAGAGACAGAACCGGCTCCGGTTAGGGCTCCGGGAATAAGCATAATAAGGACCATCAAAGAAAAGAGGATCCATTTCCGGTGGTAGAAGCGGTTAACAATACCGATGATCAGAGCATTGACCGCTCCAGTCTCGGAATAGATATTGATAAAAATGGAAGCGGTCACAAAAATCATTGCCAAATCCAAATAGGTAAAGGTGCCTTCTACCAGAAGACGAACGGGAAAGCCGAACCCGGCAACAAGGGCTCCGGCAATGGCAGTGATGACCATGGATATCTCCGCCGATTTCAGTTTCCAGCTACTTAGCGCAAAGACCACTATCATGACAGCCAGGGTTAATGTGGTTTGCTGATACATAATCATTTCCTCCTATACTTCTGTAGACAAAAATTAATCACACATTTCCGGGTACATCTTCTCCACTACCTTGATGAAATCGATGGTCTCATCGATGAGGGTCAGAGGGATCTGTTTCTCTTCAGCTATTTTGGTAAAACGGCCATCGGCATTGGCATCGGTCTTGACGATGATGTGATCGGCAAAGGGGGCGATGGCATCGATGGAACGCTCGTTGGGGCCTCCGGCATTGTCTCTTCGGGCCTTGCCTTCGATCTGGGCGGCAATGATCTGCATGCCCAGCTTCTTGGCTTCGGCGATCATGGCATTCAAGCGGTTGATCTCGTCATCGATGGTAATGCCGGATGCGCCTAATCCCTTGGCAGAAGAACCGATGACCACCAACAGGGTCTTGTAGGGTTTTTCGTTTAAGTCCTTTTCCCAGGGTTCGGCATTGTAGGTCCAGTCTTCAACGGCCTTGGAACGGATGATCAGCAGCCGGGCCATCTTGCCGCCCGGGCCCTGCCCGGCATTGGTGATGAGTAAAGGCTGGCCGGCCTTGGGGGGTTCGGCTCCACTGACCAGGGCCAGGGCACTGCCGGCGTAAGCGGTGACTAAGAATACACTCAAGAGAAGAAACAGAATCAATTTTTTCATTTTGAAAAATCCTCCTTTGTTTTTTTTCTTTCTTGGATATCTGATCGATTACTTTTGTCTATCGGTTTTGCGAAAGTAGATGGATGGAATTCGATTGAGGAAAGTATTAT
>Ga0272442_10002865_pt1 | contig 24586 bp, 23 predicted proteins | sample SSMForm2O_FD_200262 | JGI IMG/M metagenome (GOLD analysis project Ga0272442, IMG submission 200262) | Marine sediment archaeal communities from Little Sippewissett salt marsh, Falmouth, MA, United States - SSM-Form-2O | ecosystem: Environmental > Aquatic > Marine > Wetlands > Sediment ... | reverse complement strand
CACGGGCCGGGACACGTTTGCATCTGCAGGTACGGACAGCTTGGTTCTTTGCCGGTTTTGAGCAGGGCGGGGTTGCGGCACAAGACGAAAACCGTGTTCAGTATCTCACAGAAATCGGCGGCGGCTTTGCGGGAGGGAAACAGGCCGAAGCGTTGTTGGCCGGAATGCTCGCCGGCGGTGTCCGTGACATAAAAATAGGGCAGGAACGCATCCGTATCAATCGCGGCCAGCGCTGTCTTCGGCATCTGAATCCAGTTGGAGGCGTCTTTTCCAAAAACCGCACGGGCCAGATCGGTGTAAACGATCTGACTCAGGAAATTGTTATAGCAGCAGGTGGAGTAAATAACAGCGGTCAGATCTGAAACATCGGGCTTTCGGGTCGCAGCGTCCGCCTCCTCACGCAGCAGTTTTGCCTGGGCGGTTCTGCGGCAGTTGGCGGTTTGTAACAACTGAATCGGTTTTCGGGCGGCGTTAACAAAAAGCAGGACGCCCTTGCAGGTCGGTAAATCCGAAAGGGTGTCCCGGGTCCAATTGTTTTGTTTCAGCGTCACCGAAGAATCGAACAGTTCTTCGTAAAGGACGTCCATCAGACCCTCATGCCGCTGATGACCGTATCGAATACCATTTGATCGTTTACATAGCCCTGAACGAGCGCTGAAAACTGTCGGCTGCGTACCTTGTTAATGTGTCCCATTAAATAGAGCCGGGAGCCAGGCAGGACAGTCCCGCGGAATTTGGTCTCGCCAATGCCGGAGAAGCCAATAAATCCCTCCAGGCCGTAAATCCGCTTCATAAAGAAACTGCAAAGCTGCGCGGCGGCCTCCACCATGATGACACCGGGCATAATGGGACGGCCGGGGATATGGCCGCGAATCCAAAACTCATTGTCTGTGACATCTTTGTATCCCAGGCAAAGCATTTTCGGCAAGTTATGCCAGATAATGGCATCCAACTGAGACATTTCGTATGCCTGCGGATTGACCTCAGAAATCGCATTGCGGTCAAACTGGACTTTTGTCAGATCAAGCGATGCAAGATCAATCAAAGGACTCGGGGGCATAAAAACCTCCCTGCTCAAAATATTTTTGAGTGTGGATTAAAATGCGGACCTAATTTTTGAAAATATGGCTGGAACCTGTTCCCAGGCCCCGATTAATCAGACGACCGGATTTCGAGCACATTGTTTCGTACGTTCTGGGCGGCCTGCTTAATCATCTGCATCTGCTTGCGAACGCGTGTGCCGGCGGCCTTGTTGCCGCCTTCGGCCTTGTTGATGTCTGCTTCAATTTCCGCGACAAGTTGTTTCAAATCTTCGTATGCTTGCATGAATCATGCCTCCTTGGAAACAAGTTAACATTTACATTATTTATACTGATCACGATTTTAATTCCCGCTTCTTCGCGGCTATGTAGGCCTGCAACCGTCAGCCACGAACTTGCTCGCGAGAATTTACTACCCTTAAGGGTATAATAAGCGAAAGTTTTACACGTCTTACCGCTATTTTTCAAATACAATTTCTGAATTATTCAAACAATTTTAGGGTGAGTTCAGCAATCCGCTGTCCTCTTCGGGCACATTGGCCCTTGACCCGTTCGTCCGGTTTGCCGATGGAGACCGGTCCGTAGTGGTCGCCTTGGGGGTCCCCTTGAACGATCATGCCGTGGATGAGCAGCATATTGATAATCTCGCCGATGGTCGTTTCATTGCCGCCGCCGATATTGGCGGAGCTGGTAAACGCCGCACCTACTTTGCCGTCCAGTTTTCCGTGCATGCTGACCGATTCGTCAAACAATTGGGCAACCGGGGCCGCCGCTCGTCCATAATAGGTCGGGGATCCGACGACGATAGCGTCGGCGTCGGCCAGATCCTTGACTTTGGCATCGGTAACGCTTTTGCACTTTGTCGGCAAGCCGGCTTTTTCCATGGACTCAGCGATAATCGTTGCCATGGTTTTTGTATTGCCGCTCCTCGAATAGTATAGGACCAATCCCTTGGGCATAACCTCAATTTCCTTTCGTTATGGCGTTTTTCTCAGTGGTTCTATATTCTTACGGAAATTCGGCGGCGTTTCAACATCAAAAACAGCGTTTTCTAACTTTTTATTAATTTTCATGTCCTTGAATTCAATGTAGTGCTCGTCGCCCTGACGGGTATAAGCGGCTATTTTTTCAGGCAGATACAGCTTATTTCCGACCCAGAGACTCATTTTCTCATAGTCCTTCATGAAATCAGAGTCTTTCTTGACTGTTAAAAGCAGGCAGGTAAGCTCGTTCGGGTCCCCGGTTTTGGGGGCGAGTGAAATATCAAAATCGTTTTTGATCTCGTTGATGTTTGAAAACCCAATCAGGGGGAAATTGTGGCTTATCAGCTCAAAAACGCCGATTGGTTTGTCTTCGGGGGCTTGTTGGTAGATATCGACCTGCTGGAGTTTGTAATTGATTCGCGTCAACCAGACGCCGTCGAAGAGGTATTCTTCTCTTTGTTTAACCGGCTCAAAATCATCCTGTTTCATATCATCAAAACGGATTCTCAGCTTGGAACCGCTGTCGGTTTTCTGATAAAAAAGGACGCCATTTTGGAGTGAGCTCGAATTGAGTAAATCCGGGTCCTGAATAACGAGGTAAGACAGATTGGCTTGGCACGACTCCAATTTTTTTGTTGCCGCGTTCATTTTTGACAGGATTTCTTCGATGGCTGCTGTACTGTCTTTTTGCGTGTCCTCTGGAGAAACTGAGGCCTCTTTTGGCGGATTTTTAGCTGCGCAGCATGCTTCTTCCGCCCCCGTGCAAAGCCCGCACAGAACGGCTGCGAGTACGATGATAGCGTTTTTTCTCATTCGGGTTCCTTTTCGAGTTTTTCGATAAGATATATCAGTTCGCCGATCTGAGAGATTACATAATCGGCATGTTTTTCAAATTTCTCCGCTTGGGGGTGCGTTTTGAGCAGCACCGCAATCGCTCCGGCATTTTTTGCCGACAGGAGGTCATACAGAAAATCCCCGACCACGACCGTTTCGGCCGGAACGGCGCCGAATTGTCCGCAGAGCTTTAAGACACCGTAACCGTCCGGCTTGACCGGGCCGTCGTCACGGTCAAAAACCGCGTCAAAATCAAGCCCGTGCCGACGGGCGACAAACATCGTATTTGCTCGCGTATTCCGTGTCAACAGGCCAATGGAAAGTTTTCTGTTGCGAAGTTCGGCGAGCAATTCGGTGACGCCGCCGTTTAATCGGGAATGGAGAGCCGCGTGCTGCTCGTGCCGCTCCAGAATGGTGTATGCCTGTCGACGTTGAGCGGGTTCCATTGCCCCGATGGCTGAGAGAATGTCCCCGGAGGCGGCATTGAGTCCGATCTCCTTGCGGATTTGGTTAAAATCCAGCAAGGGTTCGGTTAGGGTTCCGTCCAAATCAAAGATGGCGGCTTTAATGTTCATAGTCTCGCATCGTCTTCATTTTTCATCAGTTCCAAGAGATACTGGGCGGCTTTGTTTAACTGGTGGTCTTTTCGGATGATAATACCGGTAGGGCGATAGAAATGTTCATTTGAAAATTCGAGTGCGACCAGTGTTCCGCCGGAGATTTCCGTTTGAACGCTGGGCAGGGGAAGAATGCCGATTCCGGACTTAATTTCAATGGCGCGTTTGATTGTTTCGATATTGTCAAATTCCATGATAACCTGCACGGAAATGCCGTAACGTTTAAGAATCCGGTCAATATGGAGTCGTGTCGGAACGTCTTGAGAAAAAGCGATAAACTTTTCTCCCTGCAACTGGTGGATGTCTATTTCACGGGAGGTCGTAAAGGGATGCGACGGCCAACACACCAGCGTCAACGGTTCGCTTTCAAACGGATATACATGAGTGTTACGCTCCTGTTTCGGAATCGCCACGATTCCCATGTCAATACTGCCCCTTAAGAGTCTTAAATAAATGTCTTTTGCATCCAGATATTCCACGACGAGATTGACATTGGGATATATTTTTATGAATTTTTTAATATAGGGCTGAAGCGTATGCATCCCGATGCTGAAAATGGATGCCAGATTAACTCGACAGCTTGTTTTTGTCAGTGTGGCCAGTTCATGGTTGAATTGATCGTAACGATCCAGGATATCCTTGCATGCACGATAAAAGGCCTGGCCGGCCGCCGTCAGCTCTAAGGGGCGTTTTTTTCGGTTGATAAACTGGACTTTGTGGGCCATTTCCAACTGGGCTAATTGCTGAGAGACGGCGGATTGACTGATCCCATGAAGATCAGCCGTTCGGGAAAAGTTCTTCAGTTCGACAAGGTTACAAAAGATTTTTGCGCTTTCCAGATTCATAGCCACTATTAAAAGTACTGATATTAACTATCTTGGATATTTATTTGCATAGCAATTCAATTAATCCTATTATAAGCAACTTTGATGGAGTGTAAATATATTTTTCCTTAGACGCCGATTTTGGTGTCCAATAAAATGAGTTTATTTGAAAAATAAAAATAGTATAATGGATTTTCGGGTCTAATATCGGGTTTTGTATAACTCTGATGGCGGACCAACGAAGAACACAAAAAACCTCAATCAGGAAAGGGAAACAATGGCTTCACAATTCGTAGAAAGCATTATGGAACAAGTGGTTGCCCGCAATCCGGTGGAAAAAGAATTTCACCAGGCAGTGCAGGAAGTGGCGGAATCCGTTCAGGGCGTCATTGATAAGAATCCACGTTATGCAAAGGCAAAGATTTTAGAACGTCTTGTTGAGCCGGAACGTCAAATGATGTTTCGTGTTCCGTGGGTGGACGACAAGGGCAATGTCCAGGTCAACCGTGGTTTCCGCGTCGAGTTCAGCAGTGCCATCGGCCCTTACAAGGGCGGGCTTCGTTTTCACCCATCGGTGTATCTGGGAATCATCAAGTTTCTCGGTTTTGAGCAGATTTTTAAGAATGCCTTAACCACCACGCCGATCGGCGGCGGCAAGGGCGGCAGCGATTTTGATCCTAAAGGCAAGAGCGACAACGAAGTGATGAGTTTCTGCCAGAGCTTTATGAGCGAACTGTTTCGTCACATCGGTCCCGATACCGACGTTCCGGCCGGTGACATTGGTGTGGGCGGTCGTGAAATCGGTTTTATGTTTGGTCAGTACAAGAAGCTGACAAACACCTTTACCGGTATTCTGACCGGCAAGGGACTTGGCTGGGGCGGTTCTCTGGCGCGGACGGAAGCAACCGGATACGGTTTGGTCTATTTTGTGACACGGATGCTTCAGGATCGCGGCACCGACTGGAAGGGCAAAACCGTCGTCAGTTCCGGCAGCGGAAACGTCGCCATCTATGCCACACAAAAGGCGCAAGAGTTGGGCGCTAATGTAATCGCACTTTCTGACAGCAGCGGTTATATTGTTGACCCCTCCGGTATCAAACTCGACACCGTAAAGCGAATCAAGGAAATCGAACGGGGCAGGATTAAAGAATACGTCAAAGAACATCCGAAAGCTGAATACCATGATGGCTGCGCGGGTATCTGGACGGTGCCTTGTGATATTGCCCTGCCGAATGCAACGCAGAATGAGGTTGATAAGGAATCGGCGGAAATACTGGTCAAAAATGGCGTTATGGCTGTCGGCGAAGGCGCGAATATGCCTTCCACGCCTGAGGCGATTGATGTCTTCCAGGGCAGCGGGGTTTCGTTTGGCCCGGCCAAGGCAGCCAATGCCGGTGGTGTTGCCACCAGCGCTCTTGAAATGTGCCAGAACTCCATGCGCCTGAACTGGACCTTCGAGGAAGTGGACAATCGTCTCAAGATGATTATGAACGCGATTTATGATCAGAGTACCCAAGCCGCCGAAGCTTATGGTCAGAAGGGCAACCTGGTAGCCGGTGCTAATATCGCGGGATTTGTGAAAGTGGCTGATGCGATGATGGCGCAGGGTGTTGTTTAATCGGGCAGACATTTTCGGGCCTGAGATGCGTAACGAGTTGTCGTGAAAACTAAAATCCCCTTGTCGCAAGACAGGGGGATTTTTTTTGGCTTTCGCAATCGAATCGGTTGAAAACAATTGCTTGATTTGTTAAGATACGGTTTAACAAAACCTGTTAAGAGCAGAAAGTGGTGTGTATGGAACGATTTCCTTATCCAAGTACCGGGCTGGACCATCTGGATGAAATGCTGACCCGGCTCCAGTATGGCGACAACGTTGTTTGGCAGGTGGACGATATTGCCCATTATAAAGAATTGGTGGTTCCGTATGCAGAGCGTGCGATCGCCGAACATCGTAAAATCGTCTATATTCGTTTTGCCCAGCATGAGGCGCTATTGGAGCCAAGAGACGGTTTGACGATTGTTGAGTTAGATGCCGATACCGGCTTTGAAACATTTTCGACACAGGTCCATCAGATTATCTCTCAGCAGGGTAAGGGAGCTTTTTATGTCTTTGACAGTTTGTCGGATTTACTGACGACCTGGGCGACCGATTTAATGGTCGGCAACTTTTTTACCGTAACCTGTCCCTATTTGTATGAGTTGGATACCCTTGCTTATTTTGCCTTAATACGTGATCGCCATTCCTTCCAGACGGTGGCCCGAATACGCGGAACCACACAGTTACTGCTGGATGTTTATCACTTGGAAGGCATGCGCTATGTTCATCCGCTGAAAGTCTGGAATCGGCATTCACATACCATGTTTCTGCCGCATCGTGATGATCAAACTCAGTTTACTCCGGTTACGGATAGTGTGGACGCAGCACGTCTCTTTTCCTACATATCTGATATTGCCCGCAGCCGGACACGGCGAAAACTGGATTACTGGGACCAGTTATTTTTGAATGCTGAGAATCTGGTGGATCGTTACTCCGGCAGTTCGGAGTACGATCAAGCGGTTCCGGAGTACAATCAGGCGATTGATACCATCTGTCGTATAATGGTTGGACGTGAAGAGCGGATGCTCGAACTTCTGAAATCGCATTTTTCTCTCCGCGATTTGCTGGATATTAAAGCACGGCTGATTGGGACCGGTTATATTGGCGGCAAGGCGGTGGGGATGCTCCTGGCCCGGACATCTTGAACAGCATGATTCATTTTACGTGGGTTCAGATATTTTTCACTCCTATATCGTCCAAAACGGTCTTTGGAAGCTTCGAATGGAACAGAAGACGCCGGAAGGATATTTTTCCAAATCCAAGACGCTGGCCGAGGGGCTCCTGAAAGGGCGATTCTCAAATGAAATCAGGGAGCAGTTTCAGGAAATGATTGAGTATTTCGGCCAGTCCCCGATTATCGTTCGTTCCAGCAGTCTTTTGGAGGACAGCTTTGGTAATGCGTTTGCCGGAAAATATGAAAGTCTGTTTTTGGCCAATCAGGGCTCGCCGGAGGAGCGCTATGAAAAATTCGAAGAGGCCGTTCGTCAAATTTACGCCAGTACCATGAGTCATGATGCGCTGACCTATCGTCTTCAGCGCGGGCTTGACCAGTTGGATGAACAGATGGCGCTCCTGGTGCAGCGCGTTTCCGGGGCTCATCACGGCAAGTACTTTTTTCCGGATATGGCGGGTGTGGGCATTTCTTATAATACGTTTGTATGGAATAAGGACCTTGACCCGAAGGCGGGGATGCTGCGTGTGGTTGCCGGTCTGGGAACGCGTGCGGTGGACCGGACGGAAGATGATTATCCGCGTTTGATTGCACTGGATGCCCCGTTTATGCGGCCTCATTTGAGTAAAGATAATGAGCGACACTTTTCGCAGCATTATATTGACATGCTGAATATTGAGGATAACCAGTATGAAACGCTTTCTGTGAAGCAGTATCTGGCCCATGATCCGGCGTGGAATATCGATCTTTTGGTAACCGAAGATCAGGATGCGATAATACGTGCCAAACAGCTTGGTCTTGATTGCGGCAGGCAGGTTATTTTGACGTTTGATCCGTTGCTCGAGAAGACGGAATTTGTGCCTCTCATGCAGCGTTTGCTGGAAACATTGGGACGTATTTATGATTACCCGGTTGATATTGAATTTACGGTCAATTTTTCCGACGATGCCGCCCCGCAGATCAATCTTCTTCAGTGCAGACCGCTTCAGGCCTCCGGTATTCGTCAAAAAGTTAGTTTGCCGGAACAGTTGATTCCGGAGCGCACACTGATTCGGACGCACGGCAGTTTTATGGGGGGCAGTATTTCGCAGGCGGTTAACAAAGTTATTTATGTGGAACCCTCGGCGTATATTCAACTGTCTCAGCAGGAAAAGCATGAAGTTGCCCGGATGATCGGAAAGCTCAACGACCAATTCTGCAATAAAAAGACAGACTTTACAGTGTTGATGGGCCCGGGCCGATGGGGAACCTCGACCCCGTCGCTGGGAGTTCCTGTGCGGTTTTCCGAAATTAACCAGATGGCGGCTTTATGTGAAATATCCTATCCCGGCGGAAATCTCATGCCGGAACTGTCGTACGGAAGTCATTTCTTTATGGATCTGATTGAAGGGCAGACGTATTACATCGCCCTGTTTTGCGAAAAAAGCGATGTCGTCTTTCGGGTCAACTTATTGCAGAGTCGCCGCAATATCCTGACAGAGATTTTGCCGGAGGCCGAAAAATACAACCGCGCCATATTTGTCTATGAGATTAAAGATGGCACGCTCATGTTGGAAGCGGATGTTTTCAGCCAGAAATTAGTCTGTTATTTCGATCCGTCCCGTTCCAAAAAATCTTGAGAAACGATTGTTTTTAGACGAAATACAAGGTCTTGCCTTTTGGGTGAGGCCTTTTTTATTGTTTTTTTGTTCCCAATCCATACAATAGCCGTCATGGCAGAGCAACAGGCGGATTTGAATAAAGTACTGAAACAGCATCTGGAGATGGAATCTTTTTTTGCGGGTGATTTTGCCGTCAGGGGAGGCGGCCAGTTGTTCGCGGAGGTTCCGACGGAGGCAGAACCCGGACAGGAGAACTCGGAAATGGTGCAATCCCTTGAGACCATCGCAAAAACGGTGCGTTCGTGCAGAAAATGTGAAATCGGCTCGACTCGCACGAATGCCGTCCCCGGACAGGGCAATCCCAAGGCGCGGCTGATGTTTGTGGGCGAAGCGCCGGGGGCGGATGAGGATAAGCAGGGAGTGGCGTTTATCGGCAGGGCGGGCAAACTGCTGACCGAGATTATTAAGGCGATGGGGCTGACACGGGAAGAGGTGTTTATCGGCAATATCCTGAAATGCCGCCCACCGGGAAACCGCGACCCAAAACTGGATGAGATCGACAATTGCTGGCCGTACCTGAAACAGCAGTTGGAGACAATCCAGCCGGAGATCATTGTTGCCTTGGGGGCTCACGCAGCCCGTACACTGCTGGATTCCAAGCTGGCCATCGGTAAATTGCGAGGTCGCTTCCATGAGTATAAATTCTCCGACGACCTGCCGCCGGCCAAACTCATGCCCACCTACCACCCGGCGTACCTGCTGCGAAACTACTCCTACGACAACCGCAAACGCGTCTGGGAAGACATGATAAAGGTGTTGGAGGAACTGGGTCTGCCTGTGCCGAAAAAGAAGGGGTAAAAAGCCCGTAGGGCTTGTGACAATAATAGCCGCGGGTGGAGAAGAGTATTGGCCTGAAAGGCCGGTGTATTATAGCCCAGGGCAACGCCCTGGGTAAAAGGTTCCCCAACAAAAAGGTGCCCTGAAGGGGCAGGATAAAAAATGGCACAATCATTAGCACAAATATACATTCACATCGTCTTCAGCAGCAAAGAACGACGACCTTTTATTCAAACGGACATCGAATCGGAGCTTTACGCATATATCGCCGGTGCAATCAAAAAAATGGATGGTCTTCCATGCCTGATTAACGGGACGGCCGATCATGTGCATATTTTGTCAACCTTGCCCAGAACCGTAACATTGGCAAAATATATCGAAGGAATTAAACGTCCCAGCAGTCAATGGATTAAAACAAAGGGCCAAATATATCAAAAGTTTGCCTGGCAAAATGGGTATGGGGCATTTTCAGTCAGCAGTTCAAGGGTAAATTCGGTAAAGCGTTATATCGCCGGACAGAAAGAGCGTCATCGGACGACTTCTTTCAAAGAGGAGTTTCTTGAATTTCTTCGAAAATATAACGTACAATACGATGAACGTTATCTGTGGGATTGATTACATTGCCCTTACAGGGCAAAGGGTGTTTGTGTGGTCTATAACCCAGGGCGTTGCCCTGGGCTATAATACATCAGTCTTTCAGACTGTTTATCGTTAATCACAGGGTATTCCATCTCGGCGCTGCCACTTCGGGCTTTCGTTCTAAAATTTATCAATCAAATACCGGGCGGAGAAGAGCAGGTCGATGGCTGCCGCGGCGGTGAGGATGGCCCATTTGAACCAGGGCCAGCGGAGGTTTAGCCGCACCAGAACCAGCAGTATCCATAATGCCGCCGCGGTGAGGGCGTACATCAGCATGGTCAGTTCAAAAACTTCCCGGATGAGAATAATCCGAATCGCCAGCCCGGCAAAGAATGCCGCCAGAATCGACACGGTGGCTGCACAAACTAGGATCCACTTGGTATCCGCCTTGCCCGCAAAGAGAAACGCCTGAAATCCGAGGCCGCACAAAAGTGACAAAAACAGAATCGGAAACGCCGCCCACACAATGGGAGGCACTTGAAAAACCGGTTCCCAGAATGCCAGCACCAATCCCGCGGCGATCGGGATCAGCAGGGCGATCCGCTGGAGTTTGACATAGACGAAAACGCCCATCAGGGCAAAAACGAGCGGACAGTGATACAATCCGAAGGGGACAATGCTCCCGGACCTGCGAAGCGGAAAGATCAAATCGACAAAATCTTTTGCCGTCATGGAAAGTTCTTTCGGTATCATGAACACTGGCCCTGTCCACGGCTGTGCCGTGATCCAGAACAGCAGAACAATTCCCGCAAATGGCAGCAGCGTCAGCAGCGCACGAACAGAAAATCGAAACGCGTCCGGCGTTTTTCCCTTATGCCAATACACCGCCGGCAGCAGCAGCCACGGCACCATCGCAAATGACAGGCCCGCGAACGGATGGAACATTTCAAAGCTTAACGCGAACGGCCCAAAGCCGTAAACGGCGCCCGCGAAAAGAGATGGGGTCCAGTTGTTGATCCAGCGCTTGCTGATGAAGTAGGCCCCCCAGGCCGCTGCGACGGTATTAAATCCGCACAAAACCGCTTTTTTGTTATCAACATGGAACTGGGGCAAATAGAGGAAGACAGCGAGACAGAGATAGAGGGCGACAGCGGCAATGTCGTTGGCGCTGATCCCTGCCGCAATCCGTTTTTTGGCAAGCTCTGGAAACGAATTTCCCATTCAATCCCTTATTTTTTCTGAACCACGAATAAACACAAATTTACACAAATAAAGATTTATCTATGGATATTATCGGTGATTTGAACATAAACAAACAGCTCTTTTTCTTAAATGCATCTGATGTCGTTCTTTAAGAAAATATATTAGTGTTTATTCGTGTGTATTCGTGGTTCTTGTTTTACTTTAATACGACTTTCCGTGAGCCGACGGTAACGACACCAATTTTGTAAACCTGCTCGCCGCAGCGGGTCAGTTTTTGGCAGATCGAATCCGCAAAATCCGGCGCAACCACCAGCACATATCCGATACCCATATTGAACACACGGTGCATTTCGTCATCTTCGACCGGACCCTGCTCTTGCAGATACTTGAAAATCGGCGGGACCGGCCACGATTTTGTTTTCAGCACGGCATTGCAATTATCCGGCAGTACACGCGGAATGTTTCCGACCAGCCCGCCGCCGGTGATGTGCGCCATGGCGTGAACGACCTGTTTGACTTTATAGCCGCGGAGCAGTTTGACGATGGGTTTGACATAGATGCGCGTCGGCACCAGTAAGACATCGCCTAACACTCGATTGTCAAGTTCCGGGATTTTGTCTGTGACTTTTAGTTTGTGTTTTTTGAAGCAGATATTTCGAACCAGTGAATACCCGTTACTGTGAATCCCGCTGGATGCAAGCCCTAAAATAACATCACCTTGTTGGACGTTTCTTCCGGTGATGATTCTATCCCGTTCGACCACACCGACAGCAAAACCGGCCATATCGTATTCATCGTTGCCGTACAGGTCGGGCATTTCTGCTGTTTCGCCTCCGATCAATGCGCAATCAGCCCAGCGGCAGCCGACTGCAACACTTTCCACCATTTCAGCGATCTGTTCGGGATCAAGATGATTCACAGCAAGATAATCGAGGAAGAACAGCGGCTCGGCGCCCTGCACGATCATGTCGTTGACACTCATGGCGACCAGGTCGATCCCGATGGTGTCGTGTCGCCCCATCTCCTGGGCAATCATGATTTTCGTTCCGACGCCGTCCGTACAGGCGACCAGCACCGGGTTGCGGTAGTTTCGCTTAAAGAGTTTTTCGTCATAGTCCAGTCGAAACAGGCCGGCGAATGCATTGTGCATGTTGATGACGCGGGGGCCGTGTGTGGAGGCCACCGACCGGCTGATACGTTCGACCATTTGGTCATTGGCGTCGATGCTGACGCCGGACTGCTCATAACTAAGATAGGCATCCTTGCTCATTTACATCTCATTCTCATCAAAAAGCTGCATTTGGTGGCGTTCCATCGAAAATTTATTCACAACGGTGCTGACGGGGATTTTGTATTTTCCGCTCCAGCAGGCCGTACAGTAGTGGTCCGGCGGCAGCGACGCACACCCCAGCAGGCCTTCCAGCGAGATATACCCCAACGTATCGACCTGCAGGAATTTTCGGATTTCTTCGATGGAGTCCAGTTGGTTGGCCAGCAGTTCTTCGTGTGTCGGGAAGTCCACGCCGTAAAAACAGGGATGCTTGATCGGCGGACAGGCCACCCGCATGTGGATTTCTTTGGCGCCGGCATCCCGCAGGGATTTAATCTTGCCTTTCGTGGTCGTGCCCCGGACGATGGAGTCGTCGATGACGATAAGACGCTTGCCTTCGACCACGCTTTTAACGACTGTCAGTTTCAGCTTGACGGCCATATCCCGCATGGATTGGGAGGGAGAAAGGAACGTGCGCCCGACATAGTGGCTGCGAACAAAGCCCATATCAAACGGGATGCCGCTTTCGTTGGCGTACCCGATGGCGGCGCTGGTGCCGGAGTCCGGCACCGGCATCACGAGGTCGGCATCGACAGGATGCTCAATCGCAAGCTGGCGGCCGCTGCGGATGCGCACATCGTGAACGCTCTCACCGAAGATCACGCTGCTCTGTTTTGCAAAGTAAACATGCTCGAAAATACAGTGTCCCGGCGTGACGGTTCCCGGCGTTACAAAAAAGCGGCTGCTGATGCCGTCTTTATCAAGCGTAATAATCTCGCCGGGCTCGACGTCGCGGATGTATTCGGCGCCCAGGGCATCCAGTGCGCAGGTTTCGCTGGCCACGCAATAGGCCCCATTTCGGGTCTTTCCAAGGCACAGCGGGCGGATACCGTAAGGGTCGCGAGCCGCCTCGATCCGGTCCGGAAACAAAAACACCAGCGAATAGGCGCCCTGCAGGTGGTTCAATACATGGCCCAGCGGGTCCGGTTTGGTAATATGGGTCGGCTTGGCCATTAAATGCACGATGATTTCCGTGTCGTTGGAGGTCTTAAAGATATGCCCGTAGGCCTCGTACTCGTCACGGAGCAGCGACGCATTGATCAGGTTTCCGTTATGCGCCACAGCGACCTGTCCGCGGGAAAATTCGCTCAAAAACGGCTGAGCATTGGTTGGATTGCTCGACCCAGTGGTCGAGTACCGCACATGACCGATGGCCATGGGGTTGTTCAGCCGTTCGAGAACCCCGCGGCCGGCACGAAAGACCCGGCTGACCTGTCCCATGCCCGTGAAGCAATGAATATATTCGCCGTCACTGGACGCGATCCCGGCCGATTCCTGGCCGCGGTGCTGAAGACTGTGAAGCGCAAAATATGTTTTCTGTACCGCATCCGGATCGCCGTAGATCGCGAATATGCCGCACTCTTCTTTCTTTTCTGTCATTAAAACCTCGAAAAAACGCTCAATTCCTGTCCCGTCTGAAAAACAGTCTATCCGAAGGGGTATGTCAAGTCAATGGTTTTGTATCCGGAAAGGGGCAAATATAACAGTGGAAATGGCTGTGTGATTTTGTATAATATAGAGCTTTTATGGAAACCACTTTTTTAGGCGGATACCGATGGAAATGAAAGTCAATTTGTCACGTCCGGATATTACGGATGCCGAGATTCAGGCGGTCGTCGATGTGCTGCGGACCCCCAACCTGTCGCTGGGGCCCAAGGTGCGCGAGTTTGAACAGGCGTTTGAGCAGTATATCGGCATCAAGCACGCCATCACCGTCAACAGCGGCACAAGCGGACTGTATCTGTGCGCCAAGGCCATGGGCTGGGGGCCGGGCGATGAGATTCTGGTGACGCCGTTTACATTTATCTGCTCGGTCACGGTTCCGATGATGGTGGGGGCCACGCCGGTCTTTGTCGATATTGATCCGGTTTCGCTGAATATGGATCCGTCGAAAATTGAAGAAAAAATCACCGACAAAACCAAGGCGATATTGCCGGTCGAAGTGTTCGGCAATCCCGCCGGAATCGACGAAATCTGCAAAATCGCCGAAAAACACAACCTGCCCGTCCTGGAAGACAGTTGCGAGGCGCTGGGGTCAACCCTCAACGGCAAAAAAGTCGGTACATTTGGCCAGATGAGCGCGTTCGCGTTCTATCCGAACAAGCAGATGACCACCGGCGAAGGCGGGGTTGTCCTGACCGATGACGATGATCTGGCGGAGATGTGCATCTCCATGAGAAATCAGGGCCGCGGCAGGGGCGGCGGATGGCTGGCCCATGAGCGGCTGGGGTACAACTATCGCCTGTGCGATATCAATTGCGCCTTGGGAATCGTCCAGCTTTCACGCATCGAGGATATCATCGCAAAACGTGCCGCCGTCGCGAAGATGTACCAGGACGCGCTGGCAGACGAAGACCGGCTCATCGTTCCGCAGGCCCCCGCGGGCAGCCGCATGAGCTGGTTTGTCTTTGTCCCCCGGCTCAGGCCCGGATACACCATGGACCAGCGCAACACACTGTTGGAAAAGCTGCTGGACCGCGGCATCCAGGTCAGCAATTACTTCCCGCCGGTCCACCTCCAGCCGTTCATCGCCGAACAGTACGGCTGCAAACAAGGCGACATGCCGGTCACCGACGAAGTCGTCAAGGGCACATTCGCACTGCCGTTCTACAACAACCTGACAGCCGATGATATCGCCTTGGTCTGCAAAGAACTGCGAACCTGCCTCGACGAAATTTAATCAGAGCCGCGACAGTTATGGAGCGGGCATTGTGGCCGAAGCTTCCAGTTTCGGAATTGTACCGCCGGCATCCTGCCGGCAGGTTTTGCTTTTATACATTTGCCTGACATTCTGACTTGACTTTCTCCTGTTTAAGGTGTATCTTGTGCTGTGTATTCACTTATTCAAGACAGGAGTCAGATATGAGCGATCAGCAGGAAAACACTGAACAAAGACAGGAAGAGATTGCATCGCCACAAACCGCTAACGAACCACCCCAAAATAAAACGTGTATCTTAACAAAAATCCTATGTGGATGCATTGTCGGACTTGTCGTGGTTTTCTTTGCTGGAATTTTATTGTACAATATATTTGATTTCCCAGGCGGATTCGATGACGTGATCGGAGTGCTTCTTTCAGTGATATTGTTTGCTTCACCGTTTCTGGCAATAGCTTCTCTGATTAGAATCAGCTTGAACCCAGACCGATTGAGAGGCAGACTCATCTGTACTTTACTGTTGGCGTTCTCCTGTTTTCTTATTTTTCAAGTTTGCTATATGATGGTTCCTGCGGCAAGAATGCATGGGATGTCGCGACGGGTGATCTGCTCAACCAACCTTAAAGGACTTGGGACCGCTTTGATGGTTTACGCTAATGATTATGACGATTATCTGCCGTCGGATAACTGGTGCGACCGGATGATTGAAGAGGTGGATGTCAGTCCTCGGTCGCTGCAATGTCCCTTTGGAGATTCCGAAGAAGGTGAATCTGATTATTGCCTGAATATTCATGCCGCGGGAAAGAAGTTGTCCGAACTGCCCAGCGATATGGTCCTGCTGTTCGAATATCATTTTGTTCCGGCAGCAAACCAAAACCGGGAGCCGATTAAAAACCGTAAAAACTTTTCAAATCTTGAAATCATGTCCGACATATTTACCGGCGAGGAGGAAGTTTATGTCGACCGATGGAACCGGGTGGGCGGGCCGGAACTGCTGGCCTATGACCGCCATGACGGGGGCTGTAATATCCTGTTCGCCGATGGGCACACAGCATTTGTAAAAACGCCGGAGTTGACGAATCTAAAGTGGGATGCAGAAGGCACAGTTCGTTTTACTCCGGAGATGATAACTGCCGGATCGATGCCGCAGTATGAGCAAAAACAACCGTTCGTCCTGACGCAGACAACCATACTGCTGGCGATTCTGGGCAGTGTGTGTGTAGCGGCCACGCTCTATGTTCTCATCCGATATAAAATAGCTCCCTATTTCTCCTTCGTGCTGGTTATTGCCGTTCTGTCTGCCGGAACAGGAATGTTTTTTGGAAACATGTCAGAGGATGCCTATCTTTCGGTCTTTAGGGACGGTACGACCGGCCTTTATTCAGGTGGTTTTTTCGGCCTGCTGGTCGGGATTTGTTTCCCGGTTCTGCTGGCCAATACTCCCGACCGCATTAAGACGCTGAAAACATTCAAAGGATTCGCCGCCTCGGTCGGGATGATCACAGGTGTTATCTGCTCCACGCTGGTTCATCTGGCCTTGATCATTGTCAATAAAGAAACCAACTTCGCTGGCATCCTGATCGGTATCCCCTACGGTGTCTTCGCCGGAGCCGTCCTCGGATTCATCAGCGGTTTTATGCTAAAGAGAATCTATAAACCAGAACTCGTTGAGCCAAACGCCCATGAAGGAGCGATAGAATGAAAAAAGCAGAAAAGGTATTCAATATCATGGTAATAGACATAGTCGTGTTTACCGGCGGTATTTTTGGTGCTTACATAGGATCTGCTTATCAAGGATTGGCTTATAATTATTTTGATGAAAGTTTTGCGTGGGCAGGTATGACGGCGGGGTTAGTCAGTGCTTATCCATTGGCGAAATTGTATCTGCGGAGAATATCGGAGGCCCTCAGCAAAGGCGGAAGTAAAGCGAATGTCTGGTCACTCGGTACATTTCGTGCCGGATTATATGGGATCATTTGTACTGTAACCACCCACGGTGTTATGATCGTATTTACGTGCTTTAAGGGAACAGGAGACTTGGTGTTGGGACTTATTGCGTTATTTGTTGGCGTGTTTGTTGGTGCTGTTGCAGGAATGGTTGTAGGAGCGATTTTTTCTTTGGTTTATGTTTTGGCAATAAAGGGGAACTAACATGACAAAAGGCGAAAAGGTATTTAATGTTGTTGTAAGCATAGCTGTTATTCTGACCGGCGCGGGCTTTGGTGCTTTCACAGGAGCGGCTTATTCCAACGGTAAACTCTGGTGGATTGGATTAATCGTTGGGGTTGCCGCTGCGTTCCCTTTGGCGAAATTCTATCTACACCAGATGGCGAAAGCATTTGCTAAAGATCAGAAAAGGATGAAAACATGGTTTTGGGGTGTTTTCGTAGCGATTCTCTGCGGACTTATCTGTACAACAATCACGCATGGCATTATGCTGGCATTGATTTATAACCCGGATGAATCTTTGCTCCATCAAATGGATGGATTTTGGCTATTGTTTCTTTCAATTGGTGAAGCCATCGGCGCGGGCGCTGGTCTCATTGTCGGCGGAATCTGCTCATTGGTCTATGTGCTGGTGATAAAAGGTGAACATCGTGAAATTGCGTGACTGGCTTAAATTTGCCCCGGTGTTTTGGATGTGTTTGGGAAAACTTCCCACCAAACATCTGCTGTATATGGCAAGGCAGGTTCGGTATGAAAACCCGCATTCTCATAATGGGCGGATTCATATCAATTCTTTTTTTCCGCCGTACCCGTCCAAAGCGTTTGATAAGTTCCTCGATGCGGTCATAAACGGCTGGCGTGTGCCGTTTTCGACCTATTTCGCCGTCACCGACAAATGCCCCTATAAATGCCCCCATTGCAGTTACGGCAGACACGTCACCGGCTCACTGGATACTCAACAGGCCCTTGGCGTCATTGAGCAGATTAAATCCATTGGAACCGTCACACTTGGCTTTACCGGTGGTGAACCGCTTTTCAGAGACGATATTGTCGATCTGGTCGAAGCGACCGGCGTCGATATGGCTACCGTTATGTTCACGACCGGATATAAGCTGACCGGCGACCTTGCGAAAAAATTATTCGATGTGGGATTGGACTGCATGACCATCGGCATCGAATCTGATGATCTGGAAAATCATGATGCCATTCGAGGCGTCAGGGGCAGTTTCAATACGACGCTGCAGGCCATCGATTTGTCATTGAACGCCGGGCTGTATACCGCCATTTCCACCATCGGCAGCCGTGACAAACTGCACGACGGTACGCTCCATCGTTTAGCCGATATGGCTAGTAAAAAGGGCGTTCATGAATTCCGAATCCTCGAGCCGGTCCCAACCGGAAGCTATTCCGGCGAAAACAATCAAGTTCTGACGCCGGAAGAATCCCGAAAAATCGCCGAGTTTCATAAGCAATGGAACCGCAAGGGTAACGGGCCCGCGATTGCCAGCTTTGCCCACCTGGAATCGGACGCCATGTTCGGCTGCGGGGCCGGTTTTCACCATCTGTTCGTCGATGCCCTCGGCAATGTCTGCCCCTGCGACCTGACGCCGCTGAAACTTGGCAACGTCCTGGAGCAGCCGCTGTATGACATCTGGCAAGAGATGTCCCAATGGTTCGATCTGCCCCGGTGCGGTTGCCTGATGAAACGCCTTTGCACGGAAACCGACGCATTTGAAGACGTGGAGAAACTGCCGTTATGCACGGCCAGAAGCGAGGAATTGTGCGGCCGGTTACAACGGGATGAAAAGCTGCCGCAGGTGTTCGCGAACCTGTTCAAGGACCGAAAACCAACAAATCCGCCAGTGAACCAACCGTGATTATAAACACCCCTGCGTAAACGAATGGAATCGCCTTCACCGGCGGCCGCTTTAATGAGACAAAAGCCAGGACAATCGTCAATACCGAACTGCCAAGGTAAATCGCCTTACAATACCCAAGAAAATACGGCAGAATCGACAGCAGGGCGGCGGCCATGACAATAATTCTCGCCGTCAGCAAAAAAATCGGACTTTCGCAATAATTTCGATTATCTTTAAAAAGCTTGTCGCCGTTAACGTCGTGGATATCCTTCAGCATTTCATACCCAACAGACGTCAAAAACAGCCATACCGGAAAGATATAAAGTGAATGAAGTCGAGGGGTTACAACCGGTTCGGCCAAGGCAAAGGAAAGCGGATACAGTGAGACGGTAAACGCGGCGACCATGATGTTTTTGAAGATCCCCATCTTTTTTGAATAGAGATCATAGATGATAAGCCCAAATGCCACCAATACAAGGACGGCAAAAAAACGCCCGCCGCAATAGCCGGCCAAAAGGGTCCCGATGGCAAAAAGAATGACGGAATGAATCAATGCGGTTTTGGGAGTGATGGTTCCTTTGGCGATGGCTCGTTCCGGGCTGTTGATGGCATCCACCGTCCTGTCACAGACATCGTTGAGCATGTATCCCGCGGAGATAACGAGAAACAATGAGACAACCGCAGGGATGAGCTTTAGGCCGATGGCGCTGAAATCGCCTCCGGCAACATACGACGTAATCACAATCAGCCCGCAGGACAGGGGTAAAGAATAGTAGGGACGGGTCAGCTTGATCAAAGCAAGTATCATTTGACGGCGATGCCTCCCAGGTAACGATGGATGATCGAAAGATGTCCGTCATGCAGATATTTTTGTTCAAGAATTTCGGCAAACCGCTGAAAAATCGCATCCGAATCCGGCTCTGCTGCGGCGTATTCAAAACCCGCCGCGGCGCCCGTGGCCCGGAGCCGCCGGATTGCATTTTCGCCGCTTTGGACCTCATACGATTTACTGCCGCCCCAGACAGCCGTTGGCTTAAGACCTGCCAGTTGCAGCCATGCCCACAAATGTCTTTTCCCCATCAGGAACCGGAATTTCATCAGATTTTTAAGCTTTTCCGGCTGTTCCATAAACGCCAGCGTTGAACAATACATCACCTCTCGCAATGAAAAAATCGTATTGTCAACAATACCGCATTGGCCGCCTTTTTTAAGAACACGCTTTATTTCTCGAAGTACCGCCAGCGGCTTGGAATAGCCCAGACCCCAGCAGCAGGTAACAATATCGACACTTTCTGCCGGAGTTGTTTTCAGATAGTCCAGAATATCCGCCTGGACAAATTCGCAGGAATCCGGATAGTTTTCTCTTGCCTGATCCAGCATTCCTTCCGAGCGGTCAACACCGATGACTTTCACGCCGGTTTTTTCCGCAATCAGACCGGTGGCGAATCCTGTCCCGCAGGTCAGGTCAATCGCTGACTGACCGGGTTGAATATCCATTTTTCCAATCAGCAGGGCAGTCAGATCCCTCATATGACGGGTCCAGGTTTCGTCATAATCGGCGCTGATGCGGTCATAGCTCTTCCGGACCAGCTCATCTGTTCGATTTTCCTTCGAGAAAAACAACCCCAGCGTTCGAACCAGCATCTTAAATGGCTTTTTTCGGGGATTCATGTCTTGAATTATAGCCCTTATTCAAAAGCTATCAAGGTTATTTGTGGTCTTTATCGGTCTTTCTTTTTCATGCTTTCATACTGAATTTTCACTTTCGTGTTATGAAGCGAATCTCCGCAAAATCCGCCGTTGCGATTTGCCTTGAGGGCGTTCATTTCTTACGTTTTAGGTGTAAGGGACCGGATGAGGTTTCCGGCGAACAAGAAACGGTGTTTTCCGTGGGAGAAAATTGATGGGCTCGTGGCAAAGTAAAATCCTGTTCACATTGATCGTTTTTGGTGCGGGATTTGTCACGGCGGTTTACTTCCTGGTCCCTCCTTCTGCAGCGGCTGCAGAACAAACCCGCGTCGGCGAAATGAGCACTGGGGCATCGCAGACAAACGCGATGACCGGTCGTCCAGACATCACTTCGCAGGCATGGGCTATCTCAGTCCGCTCAGGAATCGATACGTGTATTCGCTTCGCCGAGGAATACGCCTTGCGGGCCGCCGACTTGATTCGGTCACACATGGGGCAAGGCAGCGACACCAGCGGCTGATCACCGCTTTGTCGCACAAGGCGTCAATGCCTGTTTTTAGGTATCGGTGGTTCTTATGGTCTGGTACGAAAGGGCACAACCGATAAATTGAACACCGGCCGGACACTGTGGGGGTCCCGGCTGGTGTTTCACTTTTTTAGGTTTTAGGCGATTGCTGAGGCAGGTTAGAGTTCAAGCTTCAGCTTGTTTTTGACCTTTGCACACTAAAGTGTGAACTCTAACAACCCATCCGTGCACACCGCCAAAATGGTACAGCATCCCTTATTCATCCAGCGATTTCATTGACGGTGTTTCCGATTGTTCGGGCGATTCTGCCTCAGGCAGTTTCAGGCGCTTTCGGATTTGTGACGCGGCGACGTTCAACGGATCGTTGGGATCGGTAACACCCAGTTTCAGGATTGTGTTGTCAAGCATGTCTAATGTTTGTTTGTTGCCGAAGCGGCCGAGGTGCTCAGCGGCCCAGGTACGCAGCGAACGAGCGACGTTGTCAGAACCCAGAACCGAAACAAGGGCATCTGAATCTTTATTTTTAATCATATCCCAAATGTCGCTCATTTTGGCGATGAGATTTTTCTTCGCGGCGCCGGTGGCCTGTTCATCTTTGATGATCTTTTCAAGTGTTTCACGTTCGGGGTGATTGGCAATGAAATCCGGATGGGGTCGGGTGATGAACGCTTTGTCGATGCCCCAGAAAAGTACGCCGCACGCGATCAGGAAACCGGCGGCGATGGACAATTTCCGCAGGTAGAGCGAAACCGGCTCGACGGAATCGTCGCCGGCCGGCTGCCGTTGGTTATACGCTTCCAGAAGCTGCTTTTCCAGTTTATCCTGATGCTCCTTGGAGGGGGCATCTTCGAACCGGAGCGAATTGACGTACTGCTCGAATTTTTTTTCTTCGTCAGTCATAATCGAATATCTCCTCAGCGGTTTGCTGTTGGCCGAGACGATACAGTTTTTTTAACTTTTTCAAAGATCGACTCAATTGGCTTCGGACCGTGGCCGGATTCATTCGCAGGACCTCGCCGATCTGTTCGCTGTTGAGGCCCTGAAAGTACCGAAGCGTCAGGATGTCCTGGTGGTTGGATTGTAATTGGCCGATGGCCGTTTTTAAGAAGTCAATTTTTTCCTGATTCTCAGGGTCACTTGTTTCATCGGCGGCCGTGTCCTGCTGGCGGGACTGTTGCCGGAGTTTGTCCATGGCCTTGCTGTGCCTGGCGGATCGTCTGTAGAAAGAGTTGATTTCGTTGCAGGCGATCCGGAACAGCCAGCAGCGAAACCCGACTTCGTCCCCCGTAAAGCTGTCAAAGTTCTTGAGCATCTTCAAAAACACCTGGCTCGTGACATCTTCAGCGGTGCCCCGTTCCGGCAGCCGGCGGGCGCAATAACGGTAGATTTCGTCGTAATGCCGACGAAACAGGGCCGAAAACGCCGATTTGTCCGTCCGAGCCGCCTCGATCAGACCGGCCGAAGATGCCTGCTGTGTCCCGGTCACGATTGTAAAGTCTCAAAACAAGTTCGAAAATATCGCTCATCATCATAAATACAAACGCCCCAAAACGCAAGCTGTGAACATTTTTTTGACAAGATTTGGAAAAAAACACAAAAGCGCGGGAGCGCAAGCTCCCCGATTGCGTCTTTGACAATGCCAGCGTTACATGAAAACCGCACCGCTTTGCGAAATCGCAATCGGGCGGCTCGCGCCGCCGCGCTGTTGTACAAATTCCGAAGCTGGAAGCTTCGGCTACACTTTCTCGAAGGTGAACATTTGACCGGTGCCGTCGATTTTCAGGCGATCGCCTTCGGTGAATTTGCCGGCGATGATCTCGGTGGCGAGTTTGTTTTCCAGCCGCTGCTGGATGACCCGTTTTAAGGGTCTGGCGCCAAATGCGATATCATATCCTTCATCCATAAGCTGGTCCCTGGCGGCATCGGTGAATTCGACGGTCAGGTTGCGGTCCTTGAGCCGGGTGGTCAAATCCCTCAATTGAATATCGACGATCTGCCGCAGGTGTTCCTTTGACAGCATGTGGAAGATAATCGTCTCGTCAATCCGGTTCAGAAATTCCGGCTTGAAGTACTTGCGCAGGGCTTCCTTGACGTGGGCCTCGATCTCCCAGTCGGCGCCGCTTTCTTCGCTGAGCTTCATAATGGCCTGGCTGGCAAAGTTGCTGGTCATAATGACGATGGTGTTTTTAAAGTCCACCGTGCGGCCCTTGCCGTCGGTCAGTCGCCCGTCGTCGAAGACCTGCAACAGGACGTTGAACACGTCCGGGTGTGCCTTTTCAATTTCGTCGAGCAGTATCACCGAATAGGGCTTGCGGCGGACGGCCTCGGTCAGGCGGCCGCCTTCTTCGTAGCCGACATAGCCGGGAGGCGCCCCGATCAGCCGGGCCACGGAGTGCTGCTCCATGAATTCGCTCATGTCGATGCGAACCATGCTGGCCGGGTCGTTGAACAGGAATTCGGCGAGCGATTTGGCAAGTTCGGTTTTGCCAACGCCGGTGGGGCCGAGGAACAAAAACGTACCGATGGGACGGTTCGGGTCGCCCAGTCCCGCACGGTTGCGGCGGACGGCGTTGCAGACTGCGGTAACGGCTTCATCCTGCCCGACGACACGGATGCGGATTTCGTCTTCCATCTGCATCAGACGCTCGCGCTGGCCGCTCATCAGGCGGGAGACGGGAACGCCGGTCCACTTGCTGACGACCTGGGCGATCTGCTCCTCGTTGACCTCGTTGTGGATCATGGCCGAGCCGTTTGCCCTGGCGAGGTTTTCCTCGGCCTGCTGAAGCTGTTTTTCAAGGCCGATGATGGTTTCATATTTCAGCCGGGCGGCCTTTTCGAGTTCGCCTTTGCGCTGGGCGTTCTCAAATTCGGTGCGGGCATTCGTGAATTGCTCCTTGAGGGACTTGACCTTGTCAATGGACCCTTTTTCACTTTCCCAGCGCGCGGTGATTGTATCGTTTCGGCTCTTGAGTTCGGCGAGCTGTTTTTCACATTTTTCAAGCTGTTTTTTGCTGCCGGAGTCGGTTTCTTTTTTCAGGGCCTCCTGTTCGATTTCCAGCCGCATGATCTCCCGGCGAATCGTATCCAGTTCAGCGGGCAGGGAGTCGTTTTCGATCCGCAGGCGCGAGGCGGCCTCGTCCATCAGGTCGATGGCCTTGTCCGGCAAAAAGCGGTCGGAGATGTAACGATTGGACAATGTTGCCGCCGCAACGAGCGCCGCATCGGTGATGCGTACGCCGTGATGGGCGTCATAACGGTCCTTGAGGCCGCGAAGGATGGCGATGGTTTCCTC
>Ga0272442_10002864_pt1 | contig 24587 bp, 22 predicted proteins | sample SSMForm2O_FD_200262 | JGI IMG/M metagenome (GOLD analysis project Ga0272442, IMG submission 200262) | Marine sediment archaeal communities from Little Sippewissett salt marsh, Falmouth, MA, United States - SSM-Form-2O | ecosystem: Environmental > Aquatic > Marine > Wetlands > Sediment ... | reverse complement strand
GGCGGGGATTATTTTTGATTACTTTGTTCAAAAGGCTAGTGAGTACGAGGAAGAAGGGTTGGCGGACAGCTTTCTGGAGTATGCTGCCAACAGTGTAGCGTCTTTTGAGGGGCAGTCATTTGACCGTGAGGAACTGCAGTTACGCGCGCTGGACAGCTTTTTCAAGAAAAAGCGCTTTGGCTTGATGCAGTCCGTTGCCGACTCTTCTGACTCAGGAAAAGTACGTGAGGAGTGCTCCAGGCTATTGAACAGGTGGCGTGAAGAAAACTCGCGCAGTGTTTTGGTTCCCGAGCAGGGGGAAGTGGTTTCATGAAAAGCGTTGTTAAAACAGTTTCTACTGAAGTTCAGTTGTCTAACGAGTTATTTATAATGGACTCTTGGTGCAACCCCCAACAGAAGAAGAACCTGCTTTGCAGCCTTAAGGAGTTGGCAGCAAAGCACGGCTATGCAAACGTGCGCTTTGTTTTCGACCGGAGGGCAGTCCAGAACCCCGGTTTCGGGGACCAATGCCCTGAAACAAAGATTAACGTTTACTTTTTGGACAAGTACGGGACCGGCCCCCGGTTTTTTGACTTGGACCCAAGCGGCTTGCTTAGGGCGTATACTAGCGAGCAGCTATTCTCTTGGGAGAAGTTCCAGCAAAGCCCGCAAGAGCTCCCTGGGCCGGATAAAGGTTAAATATCCCGTTCCCCTTATTTTACTGGTGATTCTATTATGGGTGGCGTAATACAAAAGGTTGAAGAGCCTGCAATCCAAGGAAGCGTGAACCTAGCGAACCTCCACTTCATCCCGCAGTCATGGTTCGAGGGAAAGCAGTTGCAAGCCTTTTTAAGCAACATTTCCGAGTGGGCGATTAACAGCAAAGCAGAGAAAATCGCGTTCCAGCCTCGCATCTCAGGAGAGAGCGCTGGCTTTGCGGACGAGGAAAAGGGATTTTTTAAAATCCGCTTCCACTACGAGGACGGGAGCTCCCCCATCGAGTTCGTTGCAACAAAAGAGGGCTTAATGCTGCCTTCAAAGAATGGCGCTGAGCCGGAGCTTGCTTACTCTTGGAAGGAGTTTGACAAGGAATCCTTCTTGGCCGACCCTAGGAAGTGATTCTCATGGCAGCAAAGCAGAAGACTGGCCCTTCACCGATTACTGTTGACAAGTCCCTTTTCCCAGTAGAGTGGTGCACTAGGCAACAGCAAAACAATTTCCTGGACAGCCTATACGTATGGGCTGCGAACGACCGCGCCGTGAAAATAAGCTTCCAGCAGCCGCTTCCAACAGAGAAATTCGGGTTTTCAAAAGACCCTGGGAGAGTGCGCAAGGTAAGGTTCTGGGAAGATGAAGAAAAATCTCGTTTCGTGTTCATTCTCACTCCTGAAGGGGTTTTCGAGCCTAGCGGAGGCGATTACTTGGGAGAGCCTAAGCATCTCTTTTCTTGGGCTCATTTTAACAACGCGGCAGTGCCGGACCCTAGGCACAGGCAAAACCAAGACTAGCTAGATTATAAAAGAAAAAGGGTTGGGGGGGAGAACGCGCGATTATGCGTTCTTCATCTTGGCTTCAGCAACAAAGCCTGCCTTGTCGAGGTAGTAGAGGTATCCCTTCCTCTTGTTGATTTTCTCGGTTCCAACCCTCTTTTTCCTGCCCCTTTTGTTCAATTTCATTGGAGCAGCCCATACATAGCCGTCTTTCCCGACGTAGTACAGGTACCCGTCTTCTCTGTGTATTTTTTCTCTACCGATTCTCCTTCCCATTAATTACCACCGAGAAGACTATCGTCGGAAGGGGTATATAATACTTTCCCTCGTAGCGCACGTCGGAGCAAAAACAGTGTTTTGCTAGGGCTCTCCCTTAAGCATTCTCTCGACGGCCGTGCGGACTGCTTCCTCGGAACCGTGTTTTGGGCTCCAGCCAAGCGCCTTAATCTTGCCGATGTCCAAGAGCATTATCTTCACGTCACCCATCCAAGCCTTGCCGCCCGTGAAATTATATCCCACGCTCTCGAGCTTCATCGCCTCAACAATGATGTCCGCGATTTTCTTGACGTTGAGCTGGTCCTCGCTCCCTAGGTTGAAGACCTCGAGCTTTTTTGTTTTTTCAGCAGCGAAAAGGGTTCCCTCAACGCAGTCGTCTAATAACAAGTATGACTTTGTCTGCGTGCCGTCGCCGAGTATCTCGAGTTCTCCAGGGCTTTTCTTGAGCTTGTTCACAAAGTCAAAGGTCACGCCATGCGCCCTCCCACCGATAATGTTCGCGTAGCGCATCATGGTAGCTGAAATCCCGTAGTTGTCAGAGTAAGAGGCAATCATGGCTTCTGCAGCGAGCTTGCTTGACCCGTACATCGAGATGGGCAGTAATGGCCCGTAGGATTCTGGAGTCGGGATTTTTTCTGGTACTCCGTAGACAACAGAGGAGGAGGCAAAAACGAGTTCTCTAGCGGTTTCTGATTCCCTCATTGCTTCCAAGACGTTGAATGTTGCCAGGATGTTCTGGTCGAAGTGAACTCGCGTGTCACTCATTGCCGCCCTAACATCAGGGTTCGCTGCGTAGTGGAACACGGTGTCAACGCCCTTCATTTCCTCGGAAAGCGTTTTCTTGTCCAGCAAATCGCCTTTCACTAGCTTGAACTCTTCGCTTTGCTGCGGCAGCCACTCCTCGTGCCCCGCGGACAGGTTGTCGAACGCTGTCACCTTGTTTTCGCGCTCTAGAAGCTTCCTGCAGAGGAAGGAGCCAATGAACCCGGCTCCCCCAGTAACCATCACTTTCTTCCCTTGAACCCTCAAAAAATCACCTTGGGTGCAGCCCGCGGTACACCATGAACGCTAGGGCAAGGGCTGAAACAACCCCGATGGCTATTGACATGTAATCCTCGGTATAAACGCCGTAAACTTGGTCAGTGTAAAACAAGTAGCCTATGTACCCTCCGACTCCTGCGCCTATGATAAGCGAGAATAGTGCGGACAATGATTTTCCTGCTTCGCCCAAGATATACCACCATTTTCTTTTTTTTTATGTTTCCCTTATTCTCTTGCCCCCACGGTTTAAATATTTGCCGTGCTCAACGCTTTTGCAATGGACAACGAGAACAAGAAAAAGCTGGTCGCGCTCGGGTTCTCCGTGACCCTCACCGCGGCAATCCTCGCGTACAACCCCGCTGCCTCCGTGCAGCAAGCGATTGGCAACTGGGGGTACCTAGGGGTTTTTCTTGTAATGCTCTTGTCAAACGCGACGATAGTGTTCCCCGCGCCCGGGCTGCTCACTGTCTTCTCGGCAGCAGGCGCCTACAACCCGCTATTAGTAGGAATTGCGGGCGGCTTGGGCAGTGGCTTGGGCGAGGTAACCGGCTACCTAGCGGGCTACGGCGCGACAACTTTTTTCAAGGAGGACAAGCGCTACAAGCGCATTGTCTCATGGATGAAGAGGAACGGGTTCCTCACAATCTTTTTCCTAGCCGCTATACCCAACCCGCTTTTTGACATTGCCGGGCTTTCAGCAGGCTCTCTCAAGTATGATTGGAGGAAGTTCGTGCTCGCCTGCGTTGCAGGCAACATAATAAAGGCAGTGGCCGTCGCTTTTTTGGGCTACTCGCTCATATGAAGGTTTATATTCATGACGAAGCCAATTAGTTCGGCAGGGGAATCAGATGGCTGAAGGCAAACCAATGGCAGGCATGCGCACAGGAGGCTCCTCAGGAGGCGGGAGCCCAAGCTCTTCAGGGGGCTCTGGCGAAACCCATTACTCGCCAGGCATTACCGGGGGGTCTGCGGGCAACTCGCACCAAGGCAGTGGTGGCTTCCGCTCAATGCGCGGGGAGCGCATGAAGGCAATGATGCTCCAGGTAGAGGGTGACGTGCGCTTTGTTAACGCCGCGGTCGTGGCCCTGGGCTGTTTCTTTCTCTTGTACGTTTTTTCGTTTTACCCCATTTTCTTAGTGCCACTAATCGCATTGTTATGCGGGGTAATCGCTTTCCGCTCGCCGCCTTTTGGGACTATTGCGGCAAGCCTTTTTGCAATGCCTGCTGTAGCGTACCAGTCCGGCTTGTTCGGCTGGATTTTCGTTGGCATACTCTCTTTTGTCATGATTAAGGCGTTTGACGAGCACTTGCAGGCATGGAAGCTAATCTCGGTCACTTACATCCTCACCATGTCGCCTTTCACTATCTTCGGGCCGCTGGTAATACCGTTTTACATGGTTTCAGGGCTCTTGCTCGGGTCAAAGAAAGGCGCGATGGTCGCGTTCTTCTCCGTCCTAGTCGTCCTAAGCCTCTCAGTGATGTGGCAGACGCAGAATAACGGTTACATGTTTTATGATGTGAGGGACTTTTCAGGATTGTATAATACTTACGGCGCTGTTTTCAAGGACTTCAAGCTTGACAGGCCCGCGCTCGGGCTAACACAGACTTTTATTGGGTTCAGCACCGCGGCAGCGAACATGTTTGACGTAGGCAACATACTCAAGAACCTTAACTACGCGATAAACGGCGTTCTCTCCATTCTCTTAATGCTTTTTATCACTCCTTACGGCCTCTCGCAAGTGATTGCGTGGACAGGGGCAGTGTTCCTAATCGGCTTCCTCCCAGGGCGGACGAGGTACAAGAGCAAGAACGTTGTAGCAAGCGCTTGGGCCCTGATAATAGTCATAGAGGTCTTCATAGCTGCTTTTTTCTCGGACCTTAACATTTACGCTGCGAACCCGTTTCTCTTCAGCCTCCCAAACTATGTTGTATTATTGCTTGCGCCCGCGTCTTTCCTCTTCGGCTTGGGAACCATATGGCTCCTGGAAAAGCGGGGCGTGGACCTCTCCCGCGAGGCAATCGTGCTAAAGGAGGAGAAGGAGGCGAAGTTCTCGGAGTTCGGGTTACGCGACCTCTCGCTCACAGCAGGCGTTGAGTCATTGTCTGATGTTGGCGGCTATGAGGAGACAAAACAGGAGATTATTGACACCATAGTAAAGCCCATGAAGAAGAAGGAGTACTCTACTGCCTACGGCCTCAAGCCAGCCAAGGGAATACTCTTTTTCGGGCCTCCTGGGACAGGCAAGACCATGATGATGCGCGCGCTCGCGAAAGAACTGGACATAGGGTTCTATTACATCAAGTCCTCTGACCTTCTTTCACAATGGTATGGTGAGACAGAGCAGCGGATTACAAAGCTGTTCAAGACCGCGAGAGACAACGCCCCGTGCGTTCTCTTCTTTGACGAGATTGATGCAATTGGCAAGAAGCGTGACAGGTACTCTAGCGATGACGTTGGCCCAAGAATCCTGTCCACGCTATTGCAGGAAATGGACGGCTTCAAGTCCACCAAGGACGTTATAATCATAGGCGCCACTAACATCCCTCGCGAGATAGACCCCGCGCTCATGAGGCCGGGGAGGTTTGACAAGATTCTTTACATGCCGCTCCCGGACAAGCACAGCCGCGAAGAGATTTTCGAGGTTCACGCTCGCAAGTTCCCTGTAGCGGATGACGTTGACTTCAAGAAGCTAGCCGCCAAGTCAGAGCGCTATTCCGGAGCTGATATCGCTAACCTTTGCACTGAAGCCGCGCGCAGGGCCGCGCGCCTGGCAGAGGAAGTGGACCGCGTTGTCCCAGTCACCATGAACGACTTCCTCGAGGTGATTGACAGCATGCGGCCGAGTACCACGCTCTCGCAGCTCGAGGATTACGAGGAGTTCCGCAACGACTTCGAGCGCAGGTCCACCCCGCTTAAGAAGGAAAAGGAGAAGCCGGAGGACGCAGTGCGCTGGGAGGACGTAGTGGGCTTGGATGACGTGCGCGAGGCATTGCTGGAAGCGCTTGAAATCCCGCTTTTGCACGAGGAGCTGATGAAGGAGTATAAGGTCAAGCCAATCAAGGGCGTTCTCTTGTTCGGCCCGCCCGGCTGCGGTAAGACAATGATAGTAAAGGCGGCGTCGAACGAGCTTGACGCTACTTTCCTTTACTTGAGTGGCGCGGGCTTGATGAAGACCGGGTTCCAGAACGCGGTCTCTACGATTAAGGAAACCTTTAACCGCGCCCGCGAGAAAGCACCTGCCATAATCTTCATTGACGAGGTAGAGTCCATCGCGCAAAGCCGTGACATGGCGGTCTCAAGCGTGGGCGAGAAAGTCATTACCCAGCTCTTGACTGAGATGGACGGGGTTAAGGGCTTGAAGAACGTGATGCTCATTGGCGCGACTAACAAGCCAGAGCTCTTGGACCCCGCGCTCTTACGGCCTGGGAGGTTTGACAAGATAATGTTCATTCACCCGCCGCTCAAGGGAGCGAGAGAGGAGTTGTTCATGAAGAATCTTGAGGGCGTCCCGCTCTCAAAGAAGGTTGACTTCGGGGAGCTGGCGGAAGAGACGGATGGCTATACTGGCGCGGACATTGCTTCTATTGCGCAGGAGGCGAAGATGAAGCTGGTTAGGAGCAGGCTAGGGGGCAAGAGGAAAGTGCTCAAGCAAAAAGACCTCCTGAAAATAATTGACGGCAGGCGCGCGAGCGTTACCCCAGCGCACTTGAAGACCTACTTCGGGTTCCTTGAGGAGTACGGGGAGCGCAGGTAGCGGCTTCCCCGCATGCCTTTTATACTTTATTAGCCATAATATTCTAGGTTGGGTTCATGGTTCAAGCGACTGCAGAAAAAAAGATTATCACCCGCCAGGTAGACAAGCTTACTGAAAGCATTGCAAAAAAAGCGGACGAGCTTTTCAGGCTGGACTTGGACCCTGCAACAGAAAAAAACGTTAACAAAATCGTTGCGGACGCGGACAATAAGGCGCAGCGGATTAAGGAGTTTTCAGCCAAGCCCTCTGAGAACAAGTCAAAAATCGATTTCCTTACCCTAGAGCTAAAGAACATGGACAAGCGCTTGGATGAGATTAAGCAGGAGCTAGAGCAAAAAAGCCAAGGGCCAAGCTCAGGCGGCGAGCCGGTTGTTAGCTCAGGCAAGGGCAACGAGCCAATCGTGAACAAGCCAGAAGCCAAGGGCGCTAAAGAGATAAAAGACGCCCTGCCAAAGCCAGCTGGGGATGGCGGGGAAGCATCGCGGGTTGACATGGCACGGGAGAAAGTCGCTCTCGCGACCGCTCTTACTGACGAGTTGGTGCACGCCACGTCCCAAGGCGCGAGCAAAGAGCCTCTGAACGACGTGCGCAAAGGGCTTCACGACGCCCTAATGCAGCTTAACATTGAGACGCTAGGCAAGCTGAAGGGCTCTGCCAGCTCGGACCTCAAGCAGGTTTCCTCCGGGCACCCGCGGGCGCAGTACGCGCGCGTGCTCAGGAAAATCATCCAGTCAATAGCAAAAGAGTATGGCTCGCTGGAAGGCGACGAGGAAAAGCTCAAGGAAGTGTTTCCTAACGCGCCGGACGTGTCAAGCGAAATAACCGCCGTGTTATCTCATGTTAGAAAACAAAACAGTAAGCACAGTGGGTTTAGCTACTGGGACTACAACTGCTTCATAGAGCTTGAAAAGGCGCTTAACGCCCTTTTTGAAAAGCAAGCAAAAGTCGGGGTTGACCCAGCTTCCCAGCAGCCAATCCTGGAGTTCACTGCCTAGCAGCAGGCAATACCTTTTTCTTAATCTCCTTATCATCTAGCGTGCCGGTTATGTACGGCCAGCTTCGCAAGCCCATGGACAAGGAGTCAAGCTCTCTCTTAAGCTCGTCAAGCCCAATCCGCGCGTCCTGCTTTTCAATGCCCGCGATCTTGGAGAGCTCTTCAGCGACATCTGAAGCGAGCGCTGCCTTAACCTTAGCCAGCCCAGATGAAAAAGAAGACTTTGTAACCTTAAGCCCGAAAGAGTACCAGGCTGACGCGAGCGCGTCATCCAGCAGTTCCTCGAGCTGCGTGTCCGAAAGCATGGTCGTCTTCTCAAACGCGCCGAACCCGATTTCCATGACTGTCTGAGCGAGCACCGCGCCCTTCAGCTCGTTAACCAGCTGGAGGTACAAGCAAGGCGAATCGCGCTCTTTCCTCTCGTGCTGGACCAAGGGCATCCTCGCGTACGCTTCGTTGTAGTTGGATGGCACGAACACTCCCTTCGCGTTATCCCTCCCGGCAAAAAAGTCAACGCAGTCCCTGAACAAGACGTCCTCAACCCTGTACGGCATTGGGGTGAACGGGAAGCGCTTGACCACCTCAGAAGCCAAGCCCAAGTTGCCCCCTCCGAACATGCTAAGCGAGTAGCTGGACTTGCTCAACGGCTTGCCCCTAACAAGCTTCCCAAGCTTCTCAGCCGCGCGCTCGGGCGAAACATCGCCGCCCTCAAGCTCGTTGAAAAGGTTCCGGGCCTCGAACAAGAGAGAGGGAGCGCTCATTCCAACGTCTCCCTCGAACCCGCCTGGCACAATCCAGTGCCCTTCAGCCAAGAGCTTCTCGTGCCTCTCAAAAAAATCGTAAAGCGGGTAAGTGTCATCATCAACGAAAACAAGGTTAGCGCCAAGCCCGGCGGCAACAAGCATCACCGAATTGCGAAGGCCGCCGTAGCTCTTGGAAAAAACCCTGGACACGTCATTCCCGAGCGCTTCCTTTACCACGCCAGCCCACTCGCCCAGCCTGCTGCTCTCAAAATAATGAATAGGAATCCCCATCCCACTAATTTTAGCCAGTAAAGCATCATTTTCCCCGGGCTTCCCGCTGTCATCACATAATATGATGCTCCAGTCTTTCCCGGCTTTCCTCCGCTCGGCCAGCAATTCCGCGTACTGGGGCAGGTTAGCCGCGAGGCAGTCCGGCTTATTGCTTATGATGCCAAGTGCAAATCCAGTCATGAGAAAAACAACTCCGTGCTTTTGTTATTACTAACACTAATATATAGGCATAAGCCAATGCCTAGCAGGCTGCCTGGCAGGCTACAGCAAAACAAGGAAAACAAGGAAAACACAAGGGCTTCCGGCATATGACGGACAAAAGCCCCGAAATAACGCCGGTGCACCGGCGTGAAAAAGCACCCCAAAAACCCGTTTTCGCCGGCAGGAACCGAACCGTTTTACGACAATAAACGTTGTTTAATATGCTTTTTATAAACCAAAGTTGCTACATGGGCGAAATCTTTAAATACCTTCATTAGGACAACCTTCCTGGTCAATCCCGGCTGATAGTCTATGGGAGGTATTCTCTCACGACGTATGAGGCTGGGTTAGTGCGGGCGTACCGTTGCGTCGCCGTTAATATTGGTATGTAGCCGGTTTCTCCGGTTGGTCGGCAATGTTTGCCGTGGCCCGCACAACTTGGCGACGCAAGCATACCGAGGTGGTATCGGATGAAGAGTTTGAATGTAAAGAAGATTGCGGCATTGGCTGCAGGTACCGCGTTGGTAGGTGCTGCTTTCGCAGCTGCGGGAGCTATCACCTACAGCAACACTCCGATTATTTCGGAGAGTGGTGTACCTCAAGTTAAGGTCGTAGTCGGAGAAGGCGCTGCAGCGTCCGACGGTGTAGTGGCTGCTAACATTGCGGCCATGGTTGGTAACCTCGCTTGGAGAACCCAGGCTGTTACCGCGACCGTAGCGGGCACTGATGGCGTTGACTGTACCGTATCCGGTGCATCTGGTGGACAGGGAACCTGTGCCATCAGCAACGAGAAGGTGTGGTTGAACGTAACTCTGCCTGGAACAGTTTCCGGTGCTGTCGAGTTCAGGACCTTGATCAACGACTACGTTGACAGGAAACTCGAGAACAGGAACCAGTCCAGCGCGGACGACAAGTACAACCAGACGAACGACATTTCTCCGTTGGACATGACCGGCTATGCAACGAAGAAGTTCACTGCGAACGACTTCCCAGCATTGCAGGTACCGTCTATTACCGACACTTATGCAAACGTCGGTTACACTGAGGAACAGACCCTGTGGGTCAGGGCCACGACTGAGTACGACTCTACCTTGAAGAAGGTTGTCGCCGTTGCTCCGGACATGGCATACAAGATCGAGTTCACGCACGACCAGTACGGTATCCCGTTCGCGACCTGCAACCCGACCAGTGGAAACATTTTGGTTGGAACTGACAGGTTCGACAACAACACCAAATGCACTCTCACGGACAGGACTGACAGGCACCGCGTAACCATCAAGTTCCTTGGCGAGGACTACATAATCTCGTACATGGACCCGCCTGATGCAAACGCGTCTGACTCTCTAACTAGCCAGACTGGTGGCAGCATTAAGTTGGCGAAGGAATCCGCTTACGGCATTATCCACGTTGGTGAGAACCTTTCAACTGGTTCATACTACGTGAAGCTCGCGGATATTACTACACCAACCACGACCGGATTCATCACGTATGCGTCCATCGAGATCTACGACATGAACGACAACCTCTTGAAGGAGGACAAGATCCAGGAAGGACAGTCCTACGGCTGGACCGCTCCAGACGGCTCGAAGATTAGGATCCGCAACTACCAGAACAACCCCGGTTACTATGCGTACGCTAAGTGGGCTGAGATGGCAATCTACTCAAAGGAGTTTGAGCTGATTGACGGCCAGAAGATCTCTGACGAGTGCGAAGACTGGATAGTCTCTCTCACTTGGAAGAACAAGGACCCCTCCAAGGACTGCAAGTATGTCGACTCGTTGAAGTCCATCATCTTGAAGAACGAGGGTAAGAACCCGAACGTTAAGATGGTTGAGGGCGACACCCAATCCATTATCTGCAGCCCTGCTGTATGGCAGTTGCAGTACAACGGATTGAGCTGTGCTGACCCTGGTGACTACGACTCCGTAGGCTTCACCATCCCGCAGCCTTCAGCGTTCACCGTGTCAGAGGGCGCAGGCGTATCGTCATGCACCAGGACCACGAGGTTGACTGACCCGAACGTCTTGAGGATCACCAGTGGATTGAACAACCCGTTCACCTTGAACGGAAACATCAACACTGATGTCTCTGACTTCTATGTCAACATGGGTACCAACTTGCTCAACTTGACTTACGGGACCAACTTGAGTGTTGGGAACCAGTCTTGCTTGAAGGTTGCTGTTGGGCCTGGCGACACGGAGTGGTCTACTTCTGTGACTTTCTCAGCAGTTGGTGTTGACCCGAGCGGCGAGTTCGTGTACGGTACTGGGACCGCTAACTCCGGAAGCAGCACTGAGGTTACAATCACCTCATTGAACGGAAGGACCTTCCAATACGTGTTGTTCCTTACCGCGACCGGAGCGCAGTACAACCAGAGCTTCTCACTGCAGAACTGCAGCGGAAGCAACATCACCTACCAGGACAACCTCCACATCGGAATGTACAACGATGTTGGTGAGATTATCTTCACCCTGCCGGGCGAAAGCACCTGCAGCATGAGGATGCTCCCGACCTCGATCAACTACGATGTTGGTGAGGGCGTACAGCAGCCGTTCGGTTTCGGCGCTGGAGTCTTCGCAGCAGGAACTTCTGCACAGAAGGTCTTGACCTGGAGTGCACCGGGCACCTACGGCTCAGTCGGAGCAGCTATCGACTTGGACAACAACCTCTTCAACAACCAGCGCGCGATTGGCTTCCGTGAGAACTCTGGGAACTCCCAGTATGACGCAGTAGCGTTCTACTTGGAGCAGAGGAACACCACTGGATCCAACTTCCAGTTCGTAGACCCATTGTCCGGCGGAGTGATGGACACTACCCCAGACAAGATGAACTACACTGGAACCGGCACTGGTCCTAGGAGCTACGATGGTGAGCAGGCAGTTGGCTTCATCACTGAGCGCGGCTCGAAGTTCGCTTCCATTGGAACGACTTCCGCGTCAATGAAGATGGCCAAGAAGGTGTGTGAGGGCGTCTACTACATGAAGACGACCGGAACATCACCGAACGAGCCTGTAACCGTTGGTCCTCTCGGAGAGGGTGAGTCCACGACCGGCCTCGCGGGCGGTATCGTCATCAAAGTGAACGAGATCACTGAGGATGTCGGAACCTGCACTGCTGAAGCTGGCGCTGCGACCTGCACTGTCACTGGCCTTGACGCCTTGACTGCCACGCCCAGCGTGACCTCGACCGTGATCCCGACTGACCTCGACACTTCAGCCAACAAGTTGGTAGTGTTGGACAAGAACGCGGACAAGACCGCGACCCTCATCGTTGTCGGTGGTAACACTGTAAACACCATCGCTGACGAGATCGTCCAGTCCAGCAACATTGACTTGATGACTGACACAGTCGTTGTCAGGGCTATCGGGACCAACAGGATCTTGGTTGCTGGTTACACCGCGCAGGACACTATGACTGCCGGAGACCAGTTCATCCAGGCCCTGATTGCAGCTAAGACTGCATAGGTTCGGAGACCATTAGGCAGGCAAACGCCTGCCTCCCCTTTTCTATTTTTTTTTCTTTTCTACTCCTCTAGAACAAGCCATGCCTCCAGCATCAGGTTTAAATAGCTTCATAATAAATTATTGACGGGATTATAATGAGGCAGACCAGTTTATTCGTCGCAGCACTATTAGTGGTTTTAGTAACGCCGCTTCTCACCGCGGCAACTTTGCAGGATTTTATCGAGCCCTACTTGTACGAGGGCGAGGTGTATAACGAGTCCGTGCACATAGAGCAAATGGATGTTACCGCAGGCCATTTTGTCTTAGTTAAGATAAACGAGCAGCGCACGTTCCTGCTTAAGCGCGAGTCACAGGGGAACGCGTCTTACTCTTACTCTTTTGTTAATGACACTAACAGCATTTTCGAGGTGCTTTACGAGTTCCGCAAGGAGCAGACTTACCCCAAGCAGGAGGAGATTGATGAGATAGGCGCGCTCATACAGGCTTTTAACGCCACGCGCTACCCCGAGGAGTTCATGTGCCTGCAGTCAGTCGGCCTTAACTTCGAGGACGCTTATTGTGACCCTAACCGCTGCCAGTCTTGCATGTCCGTGCCTTTCTGTGCTGACAAGCTACCGTACTTTGGCTTGACTTTCACGCAAGCAATTCATGACATGGACATTGCGAGCGATGGCTTGACAGGCTCTCTCGCGAATGCTTCGAGAAGCATTGAAGAGATGAACGAGACCGGCAACCCCTCTGAAAAGCTTGAGGACGCGGTCGGGAACCTCACTCTTGCTAATGATTATGCTATTGCAATGCAGGCGACTTACTTGTTCGGATGTGACATCCCTGACTCTTGGTGCTGGCACCCCACGCAGCCCCAGTACGCGCAGTGGTGCTTTACGATTAACTTGAATTACTCTCTGCTCTCAAGCGCTATAGAAAAGGCTTCTGACTTAGAGGAGCGCGTGGTTAATAACCAGACGCTCACAACGCGCGCTAACAACATTTACAATAAGACTAACGACCGCGTTATTAACAAGGCGCACCGCGAGGAGGACGCTGCGTTCGAGGAGTTCTACGCGCTAATAACTGAGAGGCAGGCCCAGGTCAATGATGAGGCATCTTCCATATTGTCCCTAATGTCTGACCCAGAGCTCTCCCAGGACATGGCGCTTTTGAACCAGTTGTCCGCGAACATTAGCCAGATGGGCACGGTTGACAGGAACTTCACTGCAGCTAACCAGACCTCGCTTAGCTTCTACCAGCTCGCGAACAAGATAGAAGTGCGCTCGGAAAACCTCACTGTTTCTTATGGCTCGCTTTTGAACGAGAGCAAGAACGCGGACTTAGCGCTCTTCACTGCAAGGCTTTATCTCGAGCAGGGGGACGAGGACTTTGCTACTGCCATTTCAAGGTACCAGCACCAGAAGGACGCTGTTGACGAGCTAATCCTCAAGGGCGAGCTTACGCAGGGTGATATCCCCCACTTTGTTTCTGACCTTGATGAGATAACCATTCAGGCTAACACGATACAGGGCCTTAAGTCCGGCAGGAGGACCGCGCAGCTCGGCTCTTGGGTGGGCGACATCGCGAGGGGGATGAGCACGACGCTAATAGGCGCTGTGAGCTATGTTATACCGATTGACGCCCAAGCGAAAGAGGATTACTCTAAAGTCCTCCCCTCCGCGCTGGTAATACTCTCCGGCGCTGGCTTTTACGCGCTCGCCTTAATCGCCTTCATCATCATGGTTACTACAAAAAAGATTCGCTTGCATAAGGTCGCGTTGATACTTTGGACAATCATATTCGGGTTCTTGTTCGTGATGGTCGGCGTGGGCACGATAACCGCGCACTCGCTTGTGCAGCAGCAGACCGAGCGCTCTGTTTTCGGCGACTTCAGGGAAGCGGTAGCAAACGCTGACGCGCTTTCCGTGGTCGTGCGGCAGGAGGCGAACACCACTTCTTCACAGTTAAGCGTGATGAAGGACTGCGCGTTCAGCATACAAGACAAGCTAAGCGAGCTTAACAAGACCGTTGACGTTTACGTTGTGAGCGACAGCGCTTGCTCTAAGAATGGCGTGGCAACCGCTGACTGTGATTATGACAAGCCCGGGACCCCGAAGCTCTCGCTTTCCTATTCTAACAACGTGAGCTGGAACTTCTACGTTCTCTACGTTAAGGAAGGGGAAATCAGGGGCGACATGGGCTTTTATGATGAGTGCTTGCTAGCAGAGGTTTTCGCAGGATTGGATTCATGGTGATAACTAATGGCCAAGAAGAAAAGAAAGAAGAAAAAGCCAAGCGCTCCTGGAAAGCCGAAGGAGACGGCTCCACCGGATGACAGTTTAATAACGGACGCGAGCTACCTGAGACAAAGATTGTACCAGAACCACTCTGACACTTCGAGCTCTCTTTCTTTTCTTACAACTCACGTGATGCTCTTGGTAGTGTTTTTCCTGCTGCTCGCGTCCTTTTACTACCTCGTGTTCATGAACCAAGACCAGGAGCCAATTTCTTACGAGGAGTTTGTTGAAATAGTTCATGCTCGAAAGAATTTTTCAATAGTGCAATCGCTTTACTCTGTGCCGTTTAATTCCACGGGCGCGCGGCCCGCGCTGCAAAATTGTGGCGTTGACTTGTCGTACGAGCTAGCCATACGCGGCAAGAACGTGACAAACTACGCGTTTGACGCTGGCGGGCAGTGCATCGGGGGCCCGCAGTCCATGGTAAAGGAGGTTGAAGAGTGCGAGAGGGAGATGCAGGGCTCTTACATCTTCTACATTGTTTACGATGGCGAGTCCAACAAGACAGTGCTCTACGAAGACCACGCGGTTTACCATGGTGACACCGGGTTTCTTCAGGGCTGCGCTATCGCGGGCATAATCGACTGAGCGCCCCGTCAGGCTTTTTAATTCTTACTCCCTTAATATTAACAATCGGTTTTGGATGGTGTTACGAATGGGTTCGAAAAAGACTACTGAAAAGCAAGTTAGCAACGCTCTTAGCATGGCGGACGCGATAATTATGGCGCACGGCGATAACGGCGTGGAGAACGCGGCGTATTTGCGGGCGCGTCAGCCCCTTCTTGATATTTGCGCGGGTAACGAGGCGTTGTTTGTTCCGGTCAGGGCCCACTTACGGGCTTCGTTGAAGGACAGGCAGGTTCTTGACTCGCTCGAGGAAGCGGAGGATGTCATCTATGACTTGCTTCACCAGTTGGACGTGCACAGGTCAGGCTCTTTTGGCTATAAACGCGAGGAAAGAGAGGCTCTCGGGATTATTGACTTGATTGTTACGGACTACTCGGGGGTTTCGGAGAACAACCGCGATTTCCAGAGGGTTAAGCGCAACCTAATCGTAATGGCTGACAATAATGACGGCATACGCACTCTTGTAGAGTCCGAGCTCCTGTCAAACCTGCGTAACGAGAGCGTGATTACAGGGAACCCTGGCTCTGCACTCAAGATATGCGACTTGCTCTACTCTTTTGGCTACCCAAACCTTTACTCAGAGCTAGACCACCTGCCAGTCGAGTGGATTAATGATGAGAGCGAGCTGAACGCGCTTAGGAAGCTCAAGGAAATAGTTGGCAGAATCCAGTCAGGGGAGGCAAAGGTCACCGAGAAAAAGCCCAGTGTTTCAGTCAACCAGGTAGAGGCAGTCATCGGGTGTTTTGTAATAAACCAAGCGTTTCTAGTTCCAGGAACCAACGAGTCCCTAGACTCTTTTGATGCCTTGAGCAAGCTGTACCAGGATCACAAGGGCGACCCGATTTCAGAGCGTGTTATACAAAAGCTCGAGTACTTGCTCGAGGACGAGGAAACCCTTCAAAGGCAGGGTGTGGCAGCGAGAATATGCGGGTTCCTTGAGTTTAACGAGTGCACTTCTTCCGTTAGCTCTTTGGAAGCCGCGCTTTCCTCAGGGTTCCTTGACAAGGCTGACGTAGTCCTTTTCACTAACGCGATAAGCAAGCTAAATCAAGTCGAGTGCCAGAAGCAAGAGGCATTAAAAGAACAGCACTTGAACGAGTACATGCAAAAGATTTCTCCCCAACAAGAGAAGAACAAGCAATAAGCTTTACTTGTAGCGCAGGAACGCGCCAATTCCCATGAAGCTGTTCAGGAACTGGCTTCCCTCAGAAGTCTCGGTGGAAACCATTTCCACCTTAATATTATTTTTTTCAGCTAATTCTATGAGCTCGTCAGCCACATCTTTCTCTTCAAATGGCTTCATCTTCCCTCCACACGAGTGGTCATAGGGCTCAACTTTTTTCATTAGCTTTTCTTCTACTTCACCGCACTTGGAGCACTTTGACTTAACCTTCTTCCACTCCAAGCCCTCCGAAATGAGCACCGTGCCTGCTTGGTATGATTCTATTACCTCACGGACTTCTTTCTCACCGTAAGTCGCGAGCCCACCTGTTACAACGTCCTTTATGAACCTTTCAACAAGCTTCTTTTCCTTAACGGTCTCCTGCTCTTGAATTATTGAGCCTGATTTTTTGGTTAGCTCTTGCACGCCGTATTCTTCAGTGTAACCAGTGTCAAGCACTCCAAGTATTTTTATCTGGTAATTGAAGGGCTTTAGCTTAAGGAAATCCTCTTTAGCAGGCCCTGGGCCGCCTACGATTACCCCTTGCATGTCCGGAACGCCCAAGAACGCTTTGTCCATTGACTCGCCAATACGCTTGTAGTACTTTTCAATGCTTTCCTCGATTATTCGCTCGTACCTACGAGCTGACTGCCCGCCCACCTTGATCTTAGAGTGCGCTGTGGAGTGAAGTTTCTTTACTATTTTAGTGTTCTTCCCGCGCAATAGTGCGAGCGTGGCTTCCTTACCATCCATTACAACAAGCCCGTAAGTCTCTTTCACTTCAAGCAAGTCTGAAAGAGGCTCAAGAACAAACGTGGAGTCACACCTGTAAAACTGCGTGTTAAGCGGCTCGGGCGGGACTATAGAAAACAATTGAACGTCAGATTTCCCCTGGTCTTTTGAAATGTTCCCGCAGAACAACGCCATTCCAGTTGGCGGTGTTTTCCTAAACATCTTAAGGTAATGAATGAGCTTGTCAAGGGCTTCTTGCACGTTCTTCCTGGTTGTCTTTGACTTGATGTTGCTCGCTTGCCCGTACTCGTCCTTGAGCTTGTTAGTAACATCGGGTATGGGGTAGCCTGGAGTAATGTAAATGGACACGAGCTCGGTTCCACTACCCCTAATCTTGTTCAAGAACTTGAGCTGCTTCTTAAGCTCATAAAGCTTCTTTCCCTTCTCCCCATCGTCGGACATTGTACCACTTACTTTGTACGTCAACCTTTATAAACTCGACAAGGTCTACTAAACACCAGGTGATTTTCTTGGAAGAAGCAGGCATTAAGATGAAGGCCAAGGACAGCCCTCTTTTTTCAGCGTTCTGCTACATTTCAGGCATTTTTGGAATGCTTGGTTTAGTAATCCCGTTATTGCTTTACTTGCAGGGAAAGCAGGAAAAGTATGTCAGGTTCCACGCTCTTCAAGCAATGATATTCGAGGTAAGCGTAATGCTTGTTGAGCTCTGCCTTGTTGCTATAGCCCTCTTGCTGTTCATAACAATAATCGGCTATATTTTCATGATATTCCTGATAATATTCCTCCACTTCATGATAATCCTCCTGAGGCTTTACTTTGCGTACTCTGCGTACTCGGGAAAATCATTCATGATACCAGTAGTGGGCGAGAAAGCCGTGGAGTACCTCGTTTAATCGAGGTCCCCTAGCTTTTTTCTATTTTTTCTTTTCCTCTCATGTACGGCCGCAGGGCCTCTGGGACGGTTATGCTCCCATCCTCGTTCTGGTAGTTTTCTATTATCGCGATAGCAGTCCGCCCAATAGCAACACCGGAGCCGTTAAGAGTGTGAACAAAGTGCATTTTCCCGTCTTTTCCCTTAAAACGTATGTTCGCCCTCCTAGCCTGGAAGTCCGTGCAGTTAGAGCAAGAGGAAATCTCGCGGTACTTTTTCTGGCCGGGGAGCCACACGTTAACATCATATGTTTTGGCGGAAGCGAATCCCATGTCACCAGTGCAAAGCATGTTCGTCTGGTACGGCAATCCTAAGAGCTCGAGCACTTTCTCCGCCTGCCGCGTGAGCGAGTCTAATTCCTCAAAAGATTTTTTCGGGTGCGAGAACTTGACGAGCTCGACCTTGTTGAACTGGTGCTGGCGCAAATAGCCCTTAATGTCCCTGCCGTACTCTCCCGCTTCCCTTCTAAAGCAAGGAGTGTACGCGCAGAACCACTGCGGAAGCTCTTCTTCTTTCAGGACCTCGTCCGCGTACATGTTCGTCACCGGCACTTCTGCAGTAGGCAAGAGGTAAAGCTTGTCCTCGGCACAGTAATACAACTGGTCACCGAACTTAGGCAGGTTCCCCGTGCCAGTAGCTGTTTTCTCATTGACCAGCAAAGGAGGGAATACTTCTTTGTACCCTTCTTTGGTGTGAACATCAAGGAAGAAGTTCATGAGCGCGCGCTCCAAGAGCGCTCCGTCGCCCTTAAGCAGGGTAAAGCGGTGCCCAGCGATTTTCACCCCTCGCTCGAAATCCATTATCCCGAGCTCTGGGCCCAACTCCCAATGGGGCTTGGGCTTGAACGAGAACTCACGCGGCTCCCCCCAAGACTTAACGAGCGGGTTCTCCTCCTCGCTCTCACCAACTGCCACTGACTCGTCAGGAACGTTGGGGATTGTTAGCATGAGGTCCTGGAGCTCTTTCTCTGCTTTCTTTTCTTCTGCCTCTACCGCATCTGCCTCTGCGTCAATCCCGCGCATTTCCTCAATCTTTGCAGAAGCGTCTTTCTTGGCTTTTTTTAAGTCCGCTATCTCTTGGCCTACCTTGTTCTTCTTCGCGCGGAACTCGTCCATTTTTCCCTTGAGGCTGCGCCATCGGGAGTCAAGCCGGGTTAATTCTTCAACGGTTTCACTAGCGTTCTCGAACCGCCTGTTCTCCAACGCCTTCTTCAACTCGTCAGGCGTTTCCCTTATCCACTTGACATCCAGCACTCCATCTCACCTCAGAAAACACATAAAAAGAAAATGGGAAGCGGCACCATTTTCACCGCTTTCACTTATGAAAAATACTGTTTAAATTACTTCTTTTTCTTTTTGCAGCCCTTCTTCTTAGCCTTCTTCTTAGGAGCTGCCTTCTTTTTGGTCACTTTCTTTTTAGTGGCCTTTTTCTTCGTCGTCTTCTTTTTCTTAGGCATTGAAAACACACCTCATTCAAGTAATTCGTGCAGACGGTTTATTAACTCTTCCCCAACACGCTGCATTGCCTCCTTGTTATTGACCCCTAAATGGGGGAAGCACACGAAGTTATCGAGTCCCACGAGCTTTCCGGAGTACGGCTCTTCCCAGTAAATGTCAAACGCCGCTCCGCCGAGTTTCCCTGATTTTAGTGCATTGTACAGTGCTTCCTCATCCACTTCCGCGCCGCGCGCGGTGTTCACAATCCAAGCCCCGTCTTTCATTAGAGAAATCTCTTTCCCGCCAATCATGCCCCTTGTTTTTTCGGTTAGTGGCACGTGAAGCGAGAGAACATCACACTGCTTTAGGCATTCCTCTAAAGAAACCTGTTCAAAGCCTTTTACCTCGTGAGTGTGAACTACAATGACTTTCGCGCCGAATGCCTTGCACAAGCCAGCAACCCGCGAGCCAATCCTGCCAAAGCCAATAATCCCAACGGTTTTCCCGTACAACTCGTTACCTATCAAAGAGCGCTTTTCCCACTTGCCTTGCTTCATCTTCAGGTACCCAAGGCTTGCCTTGTGAAGCATGGACAGCATTAGCGTGAGCGTTATTTCCGCGACTGAGATGGCGCTTGCTTCAGGGGTGTTCGCAACCTTAATCCCCCGCGTCTTGCACTCCTCCAAGTCAACGTTATCCAGTCCAACGCCCGCTCTCACTACCACCTTAAGGCTCTTAGCTTTCGAGAGCAATTCTTCCGTCACTTTTGTCCTGCTTCTTATCACCAAGGCATCCGCGTCCACTAAGGCTTTTTCAAGGTTTTCTGGTAGGTACACTGTCTCCCAAGTGTTCTTTATTTCATCAAGCACTTCTGGGTCCAGCTTGTCAGCAACAACTATTTTCAAAACTAGTTCACCCCTTACCGCTTATCTTGCACAATGCCGCTATGAACTGGTTGATTACTTTCTTGTTAACCCTCCCCATTATGCCGATGCGGAGGACTTTTCCTTTAAGCTCTCCTTGCCCGCCTGCTACTATGAGCCCATAATCTGAAGCCAGTTTCTTCTTTACTTCTCCAGCGTTCTCAACGTAAAACCCGACAGTGCTAGCGGACTCGAAGCCCTTTTCATGCATTAGCTTGAACCCCATTTCACTGAGTTTCTTTCGGGTGTAGCTCGCTAGTTCTTTTTTCTTCTTCATCTTCTTGTTAGGGTCTGTTTTCCAGAGATTGCGCAGTGACTTCTCAAGGGCTTGCACGAGGCTAACTGGGGAAGACCAGGGGGTCTCGTTCTTCTTAGCGCTCTTCCTGTACGCCCTCAGGTTAAAGTAATATGATTTTGCTTTGACCGAGTCAATGCGCTTGATGGCCCCCTCTCTTACTGAGACCAAGGATATCCCAGTGGGCAATCCCAGGCATTTTTGGCTTCCTGTGATTAACGCGTCAACACCCATTCGCTTCATGTTAATCGGGAAACCGCCTACCGCGGAAATCCCGTCCACGATCGTGAGTATTTTTTTCTTGTGCGCGTACTTGCAAATCTCTTCGATAGGGTTCGCTAGCGCGGTTGAAGTCTCGTTATAAACTATTCCCAGCACTGTTGGCTTGTAAGAGTCAATCAATGGCTTTATGCGCTCGAGGTTTATTCCCTTGCACCAGTCTACATTGTAGACGCGAATGTTCTTGCAGTATAGCTTGGCAATGTCCCCCATGCGCTCCCCGAACTTTCCGTTAGCGCCGATTAGCACTCTGTCGTTTTCCTTTAGCATGCTCGAGAAGCAGGCTTCTATTCCACCCGTCCCGCTGGAGGGGATGATATACGTTTCTTTCGCGTTAACTAGCTTGTTCATCCTGTCCACGACTTTCTTGTGAAGCGCGTGGTATTCCTCTGTCCTGTGGTGAATCATTGGCTTTGCCTCCGCCCTCCTAATCGTTTCAGGCACTTCAACCGGCCCCGGGGTGATAATCATTTGACTTACCTCAACAGCTCGCTTCTCGCCTGCTCGAGCTGGACTCTTGCAACATCCTGCTTTCTCCTAAACCCGGGCAAGAGCGAGTTAGAAAACCTTATTGGCATTAGTGACTTGTAAACCCCGTTCGCGATATCAAAGTAATACTCTGCTGCTTCCCGGTTTCCTTTCTTAAGAGATTCCAGCATCTCCCTCCTAAGCTCTCCAACCAAGTCGCATAAGCCGTTCAAGTACGTGGTGTAAGGGATTCCAAGCTCCTTGTGGCCTGGGAGGCTTTTCTTGCGGATTACTGCCATCAAGAGCTTTGCCTCGCAGTACTCCTGGTTTGCTGTTGACGCGATGTTCTCGAAGCCTTTCTCGTGTTTCTTGATTTTTTTCATTAGCTCCTCTACTTTTTTTAGCTCTTCACCTGCTTTTTCAAGGTCGTCCGAGTGGATTGCCTTTATTGAGCGCGAGCACCCCCTCACCGCTTCCCTTGAAAGCGGGATTATGGCGTCCTGCGACTTCTCTTTTTTCTTTAAGTCAGAGATTATTTTCTCGACTTCAGAATCAAGCTTTTTGAACGGTAGCATAGGTTTTAATAAGAGGGTGGGCAGTTAAATAAGCTTTGGTGGTACCGAATGGAGAAAGTAGTCTTGTCGTTGGGCGGAAGCCTGATGAACCCGGGCCAAATCAATGTTGAATACTTGACAAAAATCAAGAAGCTCATTTTAAAGCTCAGGAAAAAATACCATTTTGCAATACTCTGCGGAGGCGGCGCGCCAGCAAGGGATTACGCGCGCGCGGTCCGCGAGTTCCAGGGAAACGAGTTCCTCTCTGATGAGGCGGCGATAATGCTCACTCGCGCGAACGCTTTCTTGATGGTCGCAGTGCTCGGGGAGCACGCGTACCCGAACGCTTTATACGATTTTACTAAGGCGGCTGAAGCGAGCGTGATGGATAAGATAGTTGTCATGGGCGGGACAATCCCTGGTTTTACAACGGATGCTGACGCGGCGCTGCTCGCGGAAAAGTTCGGGGCCAAGAAGCTCGTGAACCTCTCTAATGTTGAAGCAATTTACTCTGAGGACCCGAAGAAGAACCCGAAAGCAAAGAGGTTTAGTAAGCTCTCTCACAAGCAGCTAGTGGAGCTCGCTAACAAGAACGACTTGCGCACTGCTGGCACAAACTTTGTTTTTGACAACATCGCGTGCAAGATAGTCGCGCGCTCGGGCATCGAGGTTCACTTCGTGAAGGGAACTGACTTGAAGCAGGTTGAGGCGGCGATTACCGGCAAGCCACATAATGGCACGGTTGTGCGCGGCTAAGGTGGTATTGGGTGCAGGAGAAGAGAGGGCAGAGCTCGCAGGAAGTGCTCTTAACCTATGGCTGGGCCATTCTCATGGTCCTCGTTTTCCTAGGCGCGCTTTACTATTTTGGCGTTTTTGACCTGAATAAACTGGCGCCTAACTCTTGCACGCTCTCACCGGACATGGAGTGCTCTTCTTTCACCATGGTCAAGGACGAGGGCACGGAGCAAACCCGTTTTGTGATGTTGAGCTTTAATGGCTTGGGCTCCGAGCTTCACTTCGAGCCGGGCTCTTCGTTCCTAATCTCAGGGTATAACCTAGGCGCCCAAGGCGAGCAGGAGTACTACGGAACTTGCAAGCCCGAGAACGTTCTGCCTGGCCAGGGGTTTGTCTGTTACGCTGATGTTTCACAGGTTAGCACTGCCCCTAATGTCGGGGATTGTGTTAGCATTGACTTTTTCGTTAATTTTTCTACTGCTGACGCGCCTTCCATGCGCCGGAGCAAGAAAGGGGCTGCGACCACGCAAGTGGAGCCCGCGCCGTCAATCCCGACCTGCGGGAACGGCGCTTGCGAGCCAGCGTTGGGAGAGAACGCGCTGAACTGCCCTGAGGACTGCGAGTACGCTCCTCCAGCGCCAACCGCTACTCCTGTGAACACTCCAACCCCGACAGTGCCTCCAACTCCTACAGTAACTCCTACCCCGGAATCAGTCACTTGTGGAGCGGTAATCAGCTCTGAGGACGTGTACTCTATTGCAACTGATATTTTGCAGGAAGCAGGCGACCCTGACTGCATTACTTTCACTTCCGGCTCAGAGGGCTCTGTGCTTGACTGTGGTGGCAAGAGTCTTATCGGAGCAGGCACGGTTACCTCCGGCATAGTAATAGGCACTAATTCAATAACCATACAAAACTGCGAGATACGCAATTTCGGTGTTGGGATAGAAGTGCTGGCAGATGGGGATGACGCGGTAATCCAAGGCAATGATGTTTTCAGCAGCCTCCGTGAGGGGGTTACGGTCACGAATGCTGACAACGTTCTCTTGTCCGGTAACCAGATATTCTGGAACGGGGAGGAAGGGGTCCGGCTTTACAGTTCTGTTGACACCGAGTTTTCTTCTAATCACATTTGCTTGAATGACTTGGGCCCCGGGACTTTCCCTGACGTTGGCTGCGAGTCAGGCGCTACAATAGCTTCCGGGAGCGAGAGCTATTTTGGCTCTACCACTTGCACGGGCCTAACAAATTCCGGCTCCTGCAGCCCTGAGCTCCCAACGCCTACTCCCACCCCCACTATCACGCCAACCCCAACTGTCACGCCAGGGGGCCCTACGCTTACGCCCACGCCTACCGCGGACCCTTCAGCAACAGAGATTCTAGCTTGTGACCCGACCACTTCTGTTTCTTCAGGCGGGTCTTTGATTGACACTACTGGGAGCTATGTCGTACTCTCTGACTTGAGCTCTACCTCGGGAAACTGCATTGAGGTAACCTCGGGCGGAAGCGGTTCGGTGATTGACTGCCAAGGCCATAACATTTTCGGGCCGGGGGACAGTCATGGTATTGAGCTGAGTAGTGCTACAGATGTCGAGGTACGCAGGTGCGTTGTTTCTTTATTTAACAACGGTTTTGATCTTACGGCTTCTTCCAGTAACGCGCTTATAGATAATGTGGTCTACGATGTTGGGTACTATGGTTTCCTTTTGAACAGCGGTTCTAATGGAAACACGCTCCTAGGGAATTCCGCGAGCTTCTGCAAGGCAGGCTACCTTTCAGTTGGCTCGAGCTCCAATGTCTTCGATGGGAACATGGCGTTGAATAATACTGAGCAAGGGTTTTACATGCAGACCGGCAGCAACCTAGAGTTAACAGAGAACACTGCAGTTGATAACGCGGTTG
>Ga0272442_10002861_pt1 | contig 24603 bp, 26 predicted proteins | sample SSMForm2O_FD_200262 | JGI IMG/M metagenome (GOLD analysis project Ga0272442, IMG submission 200262) | Marine sediment archaeal communities from Little Sippewissett salt marsh, Falmouth, MA, United States - SSM-Form-2O | ecosystem: Environmental > Aquatic > Marine > Wetlands > Sediment ... | reverse complement strand
AAATTAGACTCGCAATTCCTTCTTCAACTGTTCCAGGATTGGTGCAGGTTCTTAAAGATGGATTAAACTTGTAAATGAATCAAAAATTTGTAAACAATTTTTTGGAAAAAGGTTTTTTATTAAGCCCAGACGTTATAGATAGCCTGAAAAATATTAAATTAATTGAGTTTTCTGAAAAGATTAAAAAAATTTCTGAAGGTCCAATTATTATCAATAAAGATTTATTCCTTTTGATTAATGCTGGAGAACATTTAGTTAATATTAATTGGAATGAATTTGAAAAGTCTAGAACTTTTTTAGAGAAAGGAAGAGATAATAATATGTATAACGTTTTTTTAGATTTAATGAACTATAATATTTCTGAAGAGAAAAGAGCTATGTTAAATCAGGTTTTAGAAGGTGTTAAGAAACCTGAGGATATACATTTTGATGATAATGGTAGAGATTCTTTTAGTTCTGTTGTTGTTTTGAAAATGTATAAAGAGAATGAAAAAAAGAAAACTGTTGATACTTTTGTTCAGCATTATAGATCAAGATATAATTCATTAAAGAGAATATTACAAAATAGAAATGAATTGCAAAATGTAACGTCTATTAATAGGATTTTGGGAAAATCTGATAGAGAACAAGTTTCTTTGATTGGATTAATATTTGAGAAACAAATAACTAAAAAAGGAAATATTCTAATTACATTAGAAGATCTTTCTGGAAAGATAAGAGTTTTAATAAATAAAAATAGGGGAGATATTTACGAAATTGCAAAAGATTTAGTTTTAGATGAATGCGTTGGTGTAAGTGGTGTGATGGGTGATAGAATTGTTTTTGCCAATAATCTTTTTTTACCTGATATTCCTCATGGTAAACAAATTAAAAAATGTGATGAAGATATTTATGCAGCATTTACTTCTGATTTTCATGTAGGTTCTGTGGATTTTTTGGAAAATGATCTTTTAAAATTTATAAAGTGGTTGAATGGGGAAGTTGGTAGTTCTGAACAAAAAGACATTTCTAAAAAAGTTAAATATTTATTTGTTGTAGGAGATTTAGTTGATGGAGTTGGAATTTATCCTGGTCAGGAAGATGATTTGACGATTAAAGATATTTACGAACAGTACCAAAAATGTGCTGAATATTTATCTATGATTAGAAAAGATATCAAAATAATTGTTTGTGCAGGTAATCACGATGCTTTAAGAATAGCAGAGCCACAACCTGTTTTAAGTAAGAAGTATGCAGAATCTATCTGGAATTTACCTAATGTTACAATTGTTACTAGTCCATCTTTAGTTAATATCCATTCTTCTAATTCTTTTGAAGGTTTTGATGTTTTATTGTATCATGGATTTTCATTTGATTATTATGGGGATAATGTTGATAGTATTAGAATAAGTAAACCAAATATTAGTGAAAGAGCAGGTTTAATTATTAAATATTTATTACAAAAAAGACATTTAGCACCTACACACACTTCTACTTTATTTGTTCCAACTGAACATGAGGACCCTTTAGTTATTGAAAAGGTTCCAGATTTTTTTGTTTGTGCACACATTCATAAAGCAATTGTTAATCAATATCAAAATGTTACTAATATTTGTTCTTCTTGTTGGCAAAAAAGAACAGAATTTCAGTCTAGAGTTGGACACGTTCCTGAAGTATCTAGAGTACCCATTATTAATCTTAAGACAAGGGAAACTAGAATCATGAAATTTTCAGATTAAAATGGAAATAAGTCAAGAAACTAAAAAATATTTTGAATTTTTGAATCGTAGTATTAAAAATTCTTATGATTTAGCAAGACTCGCTAAACAAAGAGGATTGGATCCTGTAGATAGTGTTGAAATTCCTTTAACTAAAAATATGGCAGAGAGGGTTGAGGGATTAATTAGTATTGCTGCACCACAAATTGTGGGTATTGGAATTCCTGATAGGATATATGAGTTGGAAAAGCAGTATGGTAAATTAGATTGGAGGGTAGCATTTTCAATTGCTTTGGAAGTTGCACAGGAAAAGTTTTGTAAGTTTGAAGATCAAAGAGAGGCAATGGAAGTAGGCATTAGAATTGGAATTTCTTATGTTACTGTAGGGGTTGTTGCTTCACCTTTAGAAGGTTTTACCCAATTAAAAATAAAACAGAGAAAAGATGGCAAAAAGTTTTTTGCTTTATATTTTTCTGGACCGATAAGGAGTGCAGGGGGTACAGGAGCTAGTGTTTCTGTTTTGATTGCAGATTATGTAAGAAAGCAGATGGGTTATGATATTTATGATCCAGATGAAAATGAAGTTAAAAGATTTTTTACAGAACTTAGAGATTATCATGAGAGAGTTACTAATCTTCAGTATTTTCCTAGTGAAGAGGAAACAGAATTTTTTATGAAAAATTGTCCAGTTCAAATTGATGGAGAACCTAGTGAGAAGAAAGAAGTTTCTAATTATAAAGATTTAAGGAGAGTAGAAACAAATAGAATTAGAAGTGGCGTTTGTTTAGTTATTGGAGAAGGTTTAACTCAAAAGGCACCTAAGATTTGGAAACAGTTATCTAAATGGGGTAAAGATTTTAATATGGAACATTGGAATTTTTTAGATAAATTCATAAAAATTCAAAAGAAAGTTAAATCAAAAGGAGAAATGAAAAAGGATGATGAGCTTTTACCTTCTGATTATACTTATATTAAAGATATTGTTGCAGGAAGACCAGTTTTAACTTATCCTTTGGCTAAAGGTGGTTTGAGATTGAGGTATGGTAGGTGTAGAACAAGTGGTTTAAGTTCTATGGCAATTCATCCTGCTACTATGGAAGTTTTAGATGGTTTTATTGCAGCTGGGACCCAGTTAAAAGTTGAGAGACCGAGTAAAGGTACTGCTCTTGCTGTTTGCGATTTTATAGAGGGACCTATTGTTAAATTAAAAAGTGGAGAAGTAGTTTTTCTTGAAGATAAGGATGAAGCTAAGAAAATTAGAGGAGAAATAGAAGAAATTTTATTTTTGGGGGATATTCTTGTTTGTTATGGAGATTTTTTGAATAGAGCTCATGTTTTAGTTCCACCTGGATACTGTGAGGAGTGGTGGATTAAAGAAATAGAGAGAGCAGGTAAAACTCCTGAACAGGTTGCTAATATTTGTGGAATTGATTTGCCTTTAGTTAAAAAATTATTTGAAGAACCAATCAAAACTAAAATAAGTGCTGAAAATGCTATTAAAATTTCTGAAAATCTTAATATTCCTTTGCATCCTAAGTATACTTTTCATTGGAAGGATATTTCTCATAAAGAGTTTTTAGCTTTGGTTGGTTGGTTGGGTATTGGTGTTGCAAAGAAAGGTGAATACTTTAAAGTTATTTTACCAAGTTCTTATAAAATTGAAGAAGAAGAGATAGATCCTAAAAGAGTTTTAGAAGTTTTAGGAGTTCCACATAAGGTTGTTACTAAAGAACATGTTGTGATAGAAGGAGATTGGGCTAGAGCGTTTATGGTCAATTTGGGATTTTATAAAAACGATCTTGATGTCGAGAAAATTATAAAATCTGTTAATGAGAAGAAAGAAATTTTAGATTTTGTTAATGAATTTTCTGAGGTTAGAATAAGGGATAAGAGTGGTGTTTATATAGGTGCTAGAATGGGTAGACCTGAAAAAGGTAAAATGAGGAAATTAACTGGTACACCCCATGTTTTATTTCCTGTTGGTGAAGAAGGAGGAAGACTTAGAAGTTTTCAATCTGCTTTAGAAATTGGAAAAATTAATGCACAGTTTCCCCTTTTTTATTGTAAAAAATGTAATAAAGAAACTATTTATCCTGTTTGTGAGGTTTGTGGAGAGAAAACAGAAAAAAGATATTATTGTCCACAGTGCGATAAATTTTATGAGACTGAAGAATGTTCTAAGCATGGTAAGAATTTTACTTATAAACAACAAGAATTAGAAATTTCTAAATATTTTGAATCTGCTAAAAAGAAATTGAGTTTAAAACAACTACCTGAATTAATTAAAGGTGTTAGAGGAACTTCTAATGAAGAACATATTCCTGAACATCTGGTTAAAGGAATTTTGAGAGCAATTAATTCTTTAGCTGTTAATAAGGATGGAACTGTTAGATTCGATATGACTGAATTGGCAATAACACACTTTAAACCTAAAGAAATTGGAACAAGTGTTGAAAAGTTAAAGGAACTTGGTTATAGTAAAGATATTTATGGAAATGTTTTAGAAAATGAAGATCAGGTTTTGGAATTGAAAGTACAAGATATTATTTTGCCAAGATGTGAAGGTTCTAATCAAGAAGGAGCAGATATTATTTTATATAGGGTTACTAAGTTTATTGATGATTGTCTAAAACATTTTTATAGTTTAGACACTTTTTATAATTTAAGAGATAAAGAAGATTTAGTTGGTCATTTAGTTGTTGCTTTAGCACCACATACTTCTGCAGGTATTGTTGGTAGAATAATTGGATTTTCTAAAGTTCAAGGTTTTTATGCTCATCCTTTATTACACTGTGCTATCAGGAGAGATGTTGATGGAGATGAATGTTGTGTTATGATGTTGATGGATGCTTTGTTGAATTTTTCAAGAAAGTTTTTACCTAGTCATCGTGGAGCAGTTCAAGATGCTCCCCTAGTTTTAACTTCTAATTTATTACCAACTGAAGTAGATGATATGGTTTTTGATATGGATACTGCTTGGAGTTATCCTCTTGAATTTTATGAAGCTTGTATGAAATATAAAATGCCTTGGGATTTTCATATAGAAAATGTTAGTGATAGGTTAGGGAGTGAAAGACAGTTTGAAGGTTATGGTTTTACTCATGATGTTACTGATTTGAATGGTGGAAACAATATTAGTGCTTATAAGTCTTTGCCTACTATGATGGAAAAAGTTCAAGGACAAATGAGATTAGCTGAAAAAATAAGAGCTGTGAAGACAGAGGGAGTTGCAGGTTTGGTTATTGAAAGACATTTTATTAGAGATATTAAAGGCAATTTAAGGAAATTTTCTCAACAACAATTTAGATGTGTTAATTGTAATGAGAAGTTTAGAAGACCACCCTTATTAGGCAAATGTTTGAAATGTGGGGGAAGAATTATTTTTACAATTAGTGAAGGAAGTGTTATAAAATATTTGAAACCTAGTATTCAATTAGCGAATAAGTATGATTTGCCTCCTTATTTAAAACAGACTTTAGAGCTTACTCAACAAAGAATAGATGATGTTTTTGGAAAAGATCCAGAAAAACAAGAAGGATTATCTAAATGGTTTTAGATTAGAAAAATATATTTAAAAAATTAATAGGAGAAAAATATAAGATAACTGGTAAGATTAAACAACCCATTAAATGATTTCTACCTACACCCTTTAGAGGAGGAATTATTCCTACACAAGTTGAAATTATTAAAACCAATAAACCTAAGGGGCCAGATATGATTAGTACCAATAACGTGATTAAGGAAATTATACCTAAACATAATCTCGAATAATTTATTTTTGACATAAATTTTGAAAATATCTTAGCTACGTTTAATGTTAGGATAGTAGCTATACCTGCAACTGTTAGGGATACAACTAAAAAGAGAATTAAATCTGTTTGTGTGAAATTGGGAATAATCTTTGAAACAGCAACTATTGCACCATTTCTTGCTTTATCTATGACAAATAAAGCTATAAAACTTAAGACCATTATAATGGTATTTATAGATCCTACAAGAATTAAAAAACCTCTTGTTGTGTTTTTCTTAAAAACAGAAGATGCTATTATTGCTGCTTGGGCCGCACCTAATCCTGGTAAAAATCCAGATAAAGTAGAAGCAATAAACCCTGCTGATAATGATTTAGAAATTTCTTTTTTGTTTATTTTATCTGATTTTAAAGTTTGTTTAGGAATCTTAATTTTGTCTTTTAATGAAAGAAATAAACCAGAAGTTCCAAAAAGACCAGACAATAAAGGAAATAATGGTTGTCTTATTGATGTGATATTTAAACTTCCGAGACCTAAACAACCAGCCATCAAAAAAATGATAAGTGCCCATATTCTAGATTTTTTGTCTTTTATAATTAAAAATATTGAAGAAGCTATTAGGATATAAAGGATATATTTATTTATGAAAGGATAAATTTTTCCTACACCTGTTATAAGTACAACTGCTAAAGCAATTGTCATTATTAAACCGAATAAAGAACCAATTACTGTTAATTTAACTGCCTCATAACCCCTTCCTTTTAATAATAATTTATGGCCAGGTAAAACTGCTAGAACAGTACTTTCTTCTGGAGCACCTAAAAAGATAGATGGACAACTATCCATAAATGTGTGAAGTATAGACATGGATATTATAAAAACACCAAGAGTTAAAGGAGAAGTAAATTCTAATAAAAATGAAGAAGAACTTACAATTAATAATGCTACAAGGTTTATATGAATTCCCGGGATTAATCCGGTTATTGTTCCTGCAATACATCCTAAAATTATTGCTATAATTATTTCAATTATCATATTTCAGAGGTTTCCACAGCTTTGATTAAATTAGCTTCAACCTCTAATTTCCCCTTATATTCTATTACTTCTCCTTCTACTATTATTAATTGATTTTTACTTAATAGTAAAGTATCTTCTTGATATGCTATAGCTGTTATTTCTCCAGTGTTATCCTTAACATTTAGGATGGTAATACTTTCAGTTTCTACTAAATTAGTTATGACACCTTTTATTTTTACTTGTTCTTCTAAATTATTACTTGTTATCTCAGAAATTTTTGTTTCAGGAGTTTCATTTAAACTTTGAAAGATTATATTATTTGATATAAGAATAAGTAAGAAAATACCTGCTAAAGAGCAAATTATTGCTATTTGAAATAATGTTCTGTTTTCCATTAAAAGAGGGAATATAGAAAAATTTAAAAGACTTGTTTTTTCCAAAATCTTTATTAATTAGTCTCAATTCCTTTTTCTGAATGGTTCAACCAATAAAAAAGCAGGTGATAAATAGTTCTAATTTTAATAATGCTACTGTTGGTTATTTAAAACAAGAATTAGAGAAATATCAACAACCCCCTTTATTAATGTCTGATGTTGTTGATGTGGTTGGAAACAAAGCTGTAATAAGATTAGCTAATAATAATAAATTTTTTGTTAATATATCTGGAAGTTTAATTGGAAAAATAAAACCAGGTGACAGAGTTTTATCAGAGCAAAAATCTTTAGTTATTGTTGATAGATTAGATTCTGGTAAAAGATATAACGTCGATGATTTTGTTTTAGTTGAGAAACCTAGTTTTAGTTGGTCTAATATAGGGGGTTTGAAAGAACAAATAAGGGAGATTAGAGAAGTTATTGAGTTGCCTTTGAAAAAACCAGAATTATTTGAGGATGTGGGCATTCAGCCACCTAAAGGAATTTTACTTTATGGTCCGAGTGGTACTGGAAAAACAATATTGGCTAAAGCAGTTGCTACTAGTACTCAAGCAACTTTTATTGAATTGGTTGCACCTGAGTTAGTTCAAAAATTTATTGGTGAAGGTGCTAAATTTGTTAAAGATATTTTTAAATTAGCTAGGGAGAAACAACCTTCAATTGTTTTTGTTGATGAGATAGATGCAATAGCTGCTAGAAGATTAGATGTTGGTACAAGTGGTGAGAGAGAAGTTCATAGAACATTTATGCAATTTTTAAGTGAGATAGATGGTTTTAAACATCTTGGTGAGGTAAAAGTTATTGGAGCTACAAATAGGATAGACATTTTAGATCCTGCTGTTTTAAGACCTGAGAGATTAGATAGATTGATAGAGGTTCCTTTACCTGATTCTTATGGTAGGAAAGAAATATTTAAGATTCATAGTAAAAATATGGATTTAAATAACGTTGATGTTAATGAAATAGTTAGAATGACTGAAGGTTTTTCTGGTGCTGAAATAAAAGCAATTTGTACTGAAGCTGGTTATTGCGCTATAAGAGAGAAAAGATTGAAAATTGGTATGGAAGATTTTATTAGAGCTATTCAAAAAGTTGTACAGGGAGAATCTAGTCAAGATTATCTGAAAATGTTTGGTTAGAAAGCTTTAAATCTTTTAGATATTTTATAATTTTATGAAACCAAGAAGAATTGCAATTGCCATTATAATAAAAGATGATAAAATATTAATAGGTAAAAAACCAGAAATAAAACATCCCGCAAATATGGGTGGAATGTGGCATTTTCCTGGAGGTAAAATAGAAAAGAATGAACAACCAGAAGAAGCAGTGATAAGGGAAATAAAAGAAGAAACAAATCTTGATATAAAAATTATTGAAAAATTCCAAAAAGTAAATCTATTTACTATTAATAATATTCAGGCAGAAATGCATTTTTTTCTCTGTAAACCCATAACTATGGATCTTAAACAAGGAAGTGACTTAGAAAAAGTAAAATGGGTAGATAAAAAAGAAGTTCTTAATAATTTAAACCCGGTTTTTGTAAGTTGGCTTACAGATGAAGTTATAGACTACTTAAATAAGTGATGTAAAGTATCTGAATCTTATTAGAAAGCTTTAAATTTCTTTTTATTCTATTAAAATTAAAATGAATGATGCATTACTTTGGATGTTAAGTATTATTGGGATTTTAGTATTATATTGGATATTTTTTGGAGCAAAGAAAATGAAGAGAATGATGGGAGAAGAATGAAATTAATTAAAGTTCCTTTTTCTAGTGCAAACTTAGGAAGAAATATTGGATGTGAGAAAGCTCCTGATGAAATTGTTAAATTATTAAGTAAAATTTACTTAGGAGAGAATTTTAAGAATATTAGTTTTGATATTGATTTAGTTAAAATAGATAAAAGTAATATTGATGTTAGTTTAGAAAATATTTATAATAAAGCTAAAGCAGTTTATACAGGTATTTTTATTGGAGGAGATCATAGTATTACCTATCCTTGTTTTAAGGCTTTTTCTGAAAAGGGAAATGCAGGTTTAATTATATTTGATGCTCATGCTGATGCAGAAACTGCTACTGATTCTGTTACGCATGAGGATTTTATAAGAAAATTAGTTCAGGATAGAATTGTTAAGCCAGAGAATATAATTTTAGTTGGTTTAAGGAATTTTAGTTCTAAAGAATTAAGTTTTCTGATTGAGAATAAGATTAAGTTTTTTGAAATGAAGAAATTATTTAATAATTTAGAAGATGTTTGTGATGGAATTATGGAGTTAGCTAGAGGTTTTGATAATTTATATGTTTCTGTTGATATAGATGTTGTTGACCCCGCATTTGCTCCAGGAACTGGTTGTTTGGAACCAGGGGGGTTAAGTTCTAGAGAATTAATTTATTTTATTCAAAGGTTAAAATTATTAAAGAATTTGAAAATAGTTGATATAGTTGAAGTTAATCCTGATAAAGATGTAAATGAAATTACTTTGAAGTTAGCTGCTAAAATAATATGGGAGTTTTCTACTTAGTTTTTAGCTAGCTTCCATACTGCTTCAAAAAAAGATTTATATTGATCGGCAAGATTTTTACTTTGTATTAAAATTGCAGTAGGTATTTCATCCCAGTTTAAAATAACTATATTGTCTTTGTAAATGAAAACATCTCCTGGAAAAGGAACATTACTATATTTAGTGATTTTTTCAAACTTTTTTAAAGATTTTTTTCTAATCCAAGTTTTAACTTTTGTTTTATCTTGTTTTGGTATTAGTAGTCTTGCATTTAAACCACTCATAGTTCTTCTAGGGCCCCACCAATTGTAGAACTTTCTTATTTGTTCAGAATAATCTCCAGAACCAAAACCAATCCATTCTTCAGTTTTCTTAGCTTTACTTATTAAATCTACTAACATTAATCTTATTGATTTTAATCCTTCAAATAATTCTACAGATTGTTTGTTTTTTGATTTTTTAACTTCTAATTTTTTTAATAATTGTTTGATTTTGTTTTCTTTTTCTTGGTAAATATTTAATACTTTTTTAGGATCTGCTGCTTGATAATACTTGATTTTTCCTTTTATTATGTAAGAGACTAATCCTTTATTTTGTAAAGATTCTAAAACTCCATATATTTTACATTGTGGAACCTCGGATTTCTTTACTAAGGGGCCTGTTGTTGTGCTTCCTAACTCTACTAAAGAAAGGTAAGCTTTAGCTTCCCAAGTGGTTAATCCTATTTCTAGCAATATGTTAATATCTTCCATGCTTTTAATGTTGGTTTAGTTGTATTTAAAGCTTTCTAATTAATTACTACAAAAGTAGTAAATAAGTTATAAATACATTAATACTACTATTTACAAGTGAGAAATGGAGGTAAAAAATGGAACTAAAATTCAACAAAGGCTTTAAAAAGCAGGTAGCGGATGAGGAAATGGTTTTGCCTGTAAGAAATAAACCAATAGAATTTGCTCAATCTTGTAGCTGTGCCTGTGTTAAGAAAATCAAAAGAAGTTCTGAAAAGTAATAAGATGGAATATAATTTAGAGAATCCCGGAATAGTGGAAACTATAGATATTTGTCCAACTTTTATAATGAATTACATTAATGAAATACCTTTTCCAAACGAAATAAAAAATCTTTTAGAGGTACCTTTTGTTACAAATAAAATCATAAAAAGAATAGTAAAATGTTTTAAGACTCGTCCGTTTAAACCCAGTTCTGTTTCAGATGAACCAAAATACCCATTTTTTTGTTGTTTTTTAAATGAAAAGAAAATTGGCATTGGTCAGGGCGGAGCAGGGATAGATCTTAATGAAAATAAAGCAATAATGAAAGCTTATGGGGAATGTATAGAAAGATTTTGTTTGAGGAATGTTCCTAAGAATTTAATAAATGGCAAGGATTATGATCTTTTAAATAGAAATCCATTAAAATTTGATGTTAGAAGTAAAATAGAAGATTTTAAAGAAAACCAGATAAGCTGGGTTCCAGGAAAATGTTTAACAAATAATAAAGATGTTTTAATTCCCGCTCAATTAGTTTATGTTCCTGATGAAGATAGTTTTGTAGATAATGAACCATTAATAAGAGGTCCGATAAGCACTGGAGCTGCTTTTGGAGATCAAAAAAATGGAATTGATGCTATTTATAGGGGCATTTTGGAATGTATAGAGAGAGATTCTGCAATGATTGCTTATTTAACAAAGTACAAAGCTCTGAGAGTTGAGTTAGATACTCCTTTAACAAAAGAAATAGAAAAGGATTTTGAAAGATATAACCTAAAAATTCATGTATTTGATATCACTTTAGATTTAGGGGTTCCTTCTTTCTTAGCTATTGTAACAGATGAAAGCGGCCTTGGCCCCGCTCAAGCTGCTGGAACGCATGCTGGCTTAAATCCAGAGAAAGCAGTAATTGGCGCAATCTTAGAGGCTTATGGTTTTAGACTTGGATTAAGATTATATCACCTATCAAATAAAGGACTAACAAAAGATGAAAACAAAATAATTGATTTATTGACTAGGGGATTATATTGGTATAAAAAATCAATGCGTAAAAACTTAGATTTTCTTTTAAAAAATAAAGAAATAAAATCCTTATCAAAAATGAAGGACAAAGATAAAGGAACTTTTAAAGAAAATGTTAAATTTGTTTTAAAAATATTGAAAGACAAAGGAATAAACGTTTATACAGTAGATATATCAACAGAAGATATGAAAAAGCAAGGTCTTTACACAATCAAATCGATTATCCCTAAATTACATCCTCTTTATTTAGTAGAAGATTATAAAATTTGGGAAGGTGAAAGAATAGAAAAATTTGGAGGAATAAAAAATAAGGTTCCCCACCCGTATCCTTGAAAATGATGCCTGCAACAAGAACGCACTATGCGAATACAATATTGGAACCAGAAGAGATGATTAGTTCAACTATTAAAGTACCACAGGTTTGGCAACATATTTGCTATAAAACATATCCGAGATTTAAACAGATCCCCTTAAAAGTTAATTTCTTAGAAAAAGGAAAAGATATTTTTTCTTTAATTAGAGATAGAGAAACGATTAGAGATTATACTAAAAAAGATATACCTTTTAAGATTTTATGTAGATTAATTTATTATTCATGCGGTATAAAAAGTATAAAAAAAATCAATAAGAAAGATATTCATGATTCAGCTAAAGTAAACAGATTTTATGCTTCTGGTGGGGCTAGGTACCCTATTGAATTGTATCTGATAGTAAATAGGGTTGAAGGTATGAAAAAAGGACTATATCATTATAATGTGAGGGACAATACCTTTGAACTAATATTAGAAAGAAATCTAACAAAAGAGGAAACAATTATCAATCCCCCTGTTAATGAAAAAATGAAAGAGCAATGCTCCGCAATAATAATTTTAACAAGTGTTTTGTGTAGAAGTGAAATGAAATATTTAGATCTTGCTTACACCCTTTCATTTGAAGAAGCTGGAAGAATTGGGGACAGGCTTCAATTGTTAGCCACAAACGAAGGTCTTGGCTGTTGTCCTGTTGCAGGAATTTATCATAATAAATTGATTAGTTTGCTCAATGTAGATCCTGAAGAAGAAATACCAATTATGGCTCATGTGTTAGGTAATTTAAGATGAAATGCCAAAAATGTAACTATCAATGGAACTCAAGAAAAGAATATCCAAAATCTTGCCCACGCTGTAAATCTCGTCTAGATTGGCCTAACTAACTTTTTATTTAAAAGTTAATTTAATATACTTCTTTTATATTTAAGTAATCATGAGATTATTTATTGCTGTTGAAATTCCTAAAGAAATACAAGAAGAATTAAGAAGTTTACAGAAGGAATTTAGGGGTTTAGCTAAAATAAAGTTTGTTGGTAAATTTCATTTGACTTTAAAGTTTTTAGGTGATGTACAAGAAGATAAAGTTGATGAGATTAAAAGAAGATTAAAAGAAATTAGTTTTAAACCTTTTGATCAAATTATAGAAAATATTGGAGTTTTTCCAAATGAAGATAAAATAAAAGTTATTTGGGTTGGAGTATTTTCTAAAGAAATTAATAATTTACAAGGTAAAATAGATGATAAATTAAGTGATTTGTTTCCAAGAGATAATTTATTTATTCCACATTTAACCTTGGGCAGAGTTAAATTTATTAAGAAAAAAGAAGAATTAAAAGAAAAATTAAAATTAAAATATTCTAATATTTTTAAGGTTGATAATTTTAAATTAATATTAAGTTATCCTGATAAAGGGGCATATAAATATAGGATTTTAGAAACCTTTAGTTAATTTTATATACTTCTTTTTTTAATTATTTTTTATGAAAAAGAACTGGGTCTGGATTTTAGTGGTTTTGGTAGTTATTGCTCTTGTTTTGTTTAGTCCTTTAGTTTCTTTTATTCGTATGCAAATAAATGAAGAGAGTTTTAAAGGAAATAAAGAACTTTTTGAGGGAGAAGGTCATCGTTATTATACAGATGGAGAATATGTTTATTATCAAAATAGATATTTAATTCCTGGGTTTAGTGGTGGGGGAGATGTTCCCCTTTTTAAGAGATTAGAGGGTGCAGATTTAGAGAGCTTCGATCCTTTGCCAGAGGGTTATCCTTATGATTATGCTAAGGATAGAAATAATGTTTATTACAAATATAATATATTTGAAGGGAAACTTTAGTTAATTTTATATATTCTTTAAGTTAAGTTTTATTTATGGTTAATTGGAAGTTAATTGCTTTATCAAGTGTTGGTGTTTTTATTATAGTTTTTTTAATTTATTTTCTTAATTTCCAAAATGATGTAGATTATAGTGTGTCTAGTGAAAGTTTTGAAGAATGTGAAAATATAATGTTTAGTGGAACTCCAGATAGTAAAATCGATATTTTATTTATTCCAAATAATTATGAGGATTCTGAGAAATTTCTTAATGATGTTAAACTATTTAGAGACACTTTTTTTAGTTTAGTTCCATTTAAAGATAATGAAGAGAGATTTAATTTTTTTATTTTAAATGATTTTGATGAGGAACTTGATTGTACTTATGATGAAGCTATTTTGTGTGACCCCAAAACTGTAAAAAGGGTTGCTTCAAGATGTGTTTATGATTATGTTTTTGTTGTTACTGACGTAAATGGGATCACTAATCTATTTGAAAGACTTAGAAGTTCTGCTTGGCAAGGTACAGCATCTTTAAATCCAGAAGATTTACCTTATGTTTTTCCTCATGAATTTGGACATTTATTTAGTTATTTAGCTGATGAATATATTGTTCCTGGTGCAAAAATGACTTGGAATGCACCAAATTGTGTTGCTGATGAATCATGTGAAAGATTTAAAGAGATTGAAGGAACAGAGTGTTATCAAGGCTGCATGTTAGCCACATATTATAGAGAACCTTATAATGGAATTATGAAAGATTATTATAGTTCTAATGGAAGAACTTATGGACTTTATAATGAATATATTTTAGAACAAGATATGTTATCTATGTCTGATGTAGAAATTAGTACATCTCCTAATTATAGCCCAGAACCAATTTATTTTATTGATGCAGAATATGATAATGGAAAAATAAATGTTACTAATATTGAAGAAGGTTTTGGTTTTGCACCCTCTTTAGATAAAGGATATAGTTTTGTTGTGGGAGAAAATGAAATTAAGATTTCGGTTCCTAATATTATTTTTACTGATGGAGAAAGAGGAGGAGATGTTGAAGTTTTAGATAAAGTTGACTTTACTTTTAGTGTTCCTGCTGATGAAGTTGGAGATGCTAATTTTGGTAAATTTTTAGATGATGAAGGTGAGGAAATAGGGACCGTAACTTTTAATGATGATATTATTAGTTATCCAATAAGTAAAGAAATTATTTTAGGGATTATTCCTTTTTATTCAGAATAATTTTCTTCTAGAATTCTTTTGATTTCTTTTGCTTTTTTTGGACCAAGTTGTTCTATTTTTTGAAGTTTTGTATCTTTTGCGTTTATTATTTTTTTAACTGTCTTAAATTTTGTTAAAAGTGATTTTGCTAATGTGGGCCCTACCCCTGGTAAACTCTCAATTATGAATTCTTGTTGTTCTTTTGTTGTTAAAGGTTTTCTATCAACTCTAATTGATATTTCTTTTCCTTTTGCTTTTTGTTCTCTTTGCGCAATAATTCTAATTAATTCTGCTGTTTCTTTATTATTATTTGTTGAGATTATTGGAATTCCATAACTTATTGCTATTGTAGCTAACATTCCTCTGATTGCATTTGGATGAATATTTCTTATTGAGAAGATATCTTCTGACCCTTCCAATATTATTAAAGGCCTTTCAAAGTTTTCTTTTAAATCTTTTATTTGATGTAATAATCTTTTATTTATTATAGAATTTACAAAATCTTCTTTTGTTTTTCTTTCTATACCTATTCTATCAGATATTATATAATCTGCTACATCTATATTTTTTAAGTTAACATTTATATTTTCATCAACTAATTTTTTAACTATTCCTGATCCTTTTTCTCTAGCATCAGCTATTATTTTTAATTGTGAATCTTCTATGTATTTTGATAATGTTGGTTGAGAAGCTTTTAATTTTAATTTTTCTTTTAGATTTTTTAGAATTTTATACATTCTTTTTTCTTTGTGGAAAGCTGCCCAATGATAGGCTTCATCTCTAGTATTCTTAGTTACTAGCATTATTAAACGTCCCTTTTCCTGCCTTGCTGTTCTCCCCTTTCTTTGTATTTTTCTTATTGCGCTTGGAACCGGTTCATAGAAAATAACTAAATCTACTTTTGGGATATCTAATCCTTCTTCTCCTATTGATGTAGAAATAATACAATTATATTTTTGTTCCCCAAAATCTTTTAGAATTGCTATTTGTTCTTTTTGTGATAGACCTGTACCAGATTTTTTAGCTTGACCAACAAATAATTTTGCTTTAGCATTTGGCAGTTCATTTAATTCTTTTTCTATTTGTTTTGCTGAATCTCTGAATTGATTAAAAACTATAACTTTTATTTTTGAATTTTTTTTGAATTCTTTTTTTAGAATTTCTTTTAACTTTGTTAATTTTGGATGTTCTATTTTATTATCAATTAATTTTTGTGTTAAAAACCAAGCCGATTTAAAGTTTGGATCTTTGGTTAAATTTTTTACAGCTTTAACTTTTGTTTTGTCTGCTATTTTGAATAAATTTTTCATGTAATTGTATAAAGACATTGTTCCCTGTGTTTCTAACATTTCTAGAGCATGTTGAGTTTTGATTGCTTCAGCTATTGTTGAAATTCCTTGCCAAATTCTAATTGTTTTTTCTCCCTGAGCTATTCTTCCTTGTAAAGAACCTTGTAAAGAAAGTAATTGTTTTTTTCTTGAATATTCTTGCGTAGAATTGATTATTCCTAATTCTTTTAGTCTTATCAATTTTGATTTAAAACAATCTTCTAAATATTTTTTAGTTTCTTTAAATTCTTTTGGTAATTCTACTATGATAGTTTCTATTTCAGTTTCTTGTATGTAAGGTTTTACATCTGGATCTTCTTCTGTTCTAGCTTCTATATTTTCTATATAAAGATTTTTACAAGTTTCTGTTATTTTGTCTAATTCTGACCCAGGAGATGCAGTTAATCCAATTATTCTTGGATAATCCGCTTTTTTATTATATTGTTTTGCTATCCAAGTATAAGAATAATCTTTTACTGCCCTGTGTGCTTCATCAAAAACAATTAATGATATTCCCTTTAAATTTAATCTTTGATTAATTATATCATTTTCAATACATTGCGGTGTAGAAACAATAATTTTAGAATCTTTAAATAATTCTTCTCTTATTTGTGGTTGAACTGTTCCAGTAAATAAAGAAACATTTTCAATATCTGTTGATTCTTTAATTTCTTTCGCTATTTGTGATGCTAGAGGTTTTGTCGGAGTTAGAAATAAAACTTTGGATTTCGGATAATTATTTAATCTATTGATTGATGTTAAAATAGCTGTTTTGGTTTTACCTAACCCTGTAGGGAGTACTATTAATGTATTTGATTTTATTGCACTCTCTAAAATTGTTTCTTGATAAATTCTTGGTTTGAAATTTTTAATTTTTGGCATTTTCAAAAGATTTTTATGTTTTTCTGATGTAGAAGATTTATGCTTTTAAAAATACTTGGTTTTTTGGATTTTGTAGCGGCTATATCGGTTTTTTTATTGAAATTTGATATTGCTTTAGGTTTTGCTTGGTTTGCTGTTATTTATTTATTAATTAAGGGTGGAATTACTATTAAATGCTGGGCTAGTATAATTGATGTTATTTCAGCAATAATTATTATTTTTACTATTTTTAAAGGTTTTAATATATTTAGTGGTTTGGTGATTGTTTGGTTGATATATAAGGGTTTTACATCTTTATTTTAAGTTTTTATTTTTGCTAAAATTATTAATATTGATAAAGTTAGTACAGATAAAAGAATATAACCTACGACATTCATAATATTAATTAAAGCAGTACAAGCTATGATTAGAATTACGGAAAATATATAAACAAAATAAGAACCTATCCATATTCTTGATCCGTCCAAATTATGGATGGGAATCATAGAATAAATTGCTATTGAAATATTAATTAAAATAAATTTATCAAATATAGGATTATTAAATATGGAAAAAAACAAAGCTAAAAATAAACTCATGATTGGTCCTGCTAAAGCAATATAAGCTATTTCTATTTCTCTTATGTGTTTAAATTTTTTACCAATTCTTTCTTTTATATTGCTTTTAATATTTTGAGATTCTAATGCAGAAAATTTAATAGTTCCATTACTGAATAAAGCAAATACTACTGCAAGGATTGGCCCAATTGAGATTAAATAAGGTTTTGAGTTAGGTTTAAAGAATTTCATATTAAATCTCCATAGATCAAATTCAGATTTTGCACAATGTTTAGCAGCGATAATCTTATGTGCTAAATTATGAAGAGAATAAGCAATCATAACTAAAATAAAACTTGCAATCCAATTTGCTATTCCTGTAGATATATTTGGAGTTGAACCAGGACCCCATTCTCTAAATGAAAATACAAAACCTAAAATTATAGAAGCAATTATTATGCCTTTCCATTCTTTTTTTAAGAATCTCATTTTATTTTTTTTATTTCCTCAATAATTTCATGTTCATGGCCAGCACCAATTATAGCAATAATCGTTTCATTTTTATTTGTGTTTAATAAAGTATATAAGTTTTTTGCCATGATTTTATTTCTATCATCAATTAAAATTTTGTATAAAGAAGGGTATCGTTCTTTAAATTCTTTTAAAACATTTTTAATTAAACTTTTTGGAGGAACTTTTCTTAAATCAATTTTTATTCCAGATTTTATAAAAAAAGATCTAATTAAGTCACCAATAAATCTTAATTTTTCGTTTAATGGTAATTTAGTTGTAATATTATTTAATGTTTTTCTTATATCTTGATCAATTAATGCAATTTTTATTTTATTCTTTTTCGCAAGTTTTATTGCCTCTTTCATTTCTTGGCCAGGTGACACTCCCACAATTCTTCCAAGTTTTTTTTCAATCCAAGCCCCTAATTGATTTATAATGTATGGTTTGAAACCTATTTTTTTAATACTAATGTGGCCCTTTTTATTATTTAATAAAGATGATAATCTTGGTTTATCTAGTTCTAAAGCTATAATTTCTGGTTTTAAGGCCTTAATAGTATCTTTTACTTCATTTATACTTTCTATGGAAATATGAGAGGTTCCGATTATAGTTAGATTTTTGTATTTTTGCATAAGAAAGAAAAAGTATATAAACTTAAAAATATTACCCTTTGCTAGCTTAGGAGGTCTTAAAATGTTACGTACGAAAAAAATAAGTGATGTATTTGATATGGAGGTTTTTACTGATTCTGGAGAATATTTTGGAGACATTGAAGAATCTATTTTGACAAACAATAAAATTTTTGGCTGGAGAGTTAAAGCTACTAAAAGATCTTATTTGAGCAAGATGCTTGGTGGTGCTAAAGGAGTAATTGTTCCCCATCAATTAGTTAAGGCAGTGGGAGATATTGTTATTATTAGTAAAGCAGCGATACAAAATTATGAAGATGAAGAAAAAGAAGAAAAAATAGAGGATTAAAAACATAACTTTTAAATACTACTAACTTCATTTTTTCTTTATGCAACCACCATTAAACTCTCCTCTTGGACAAGCTATAGAATTTTTCCAAGAGTTTGGTCTTTTTGATATAGTTCTTCCATTTTTACTTGTTTTTACTTTAGTTTTTGCCATTTTAGAAAAAACTAAAATACTAGGCACAGAACCTAAAGATGATGAATCTCCGAGAAAGAATTTAAATGCAATGGTTGCTTTTGTTGTTGGTTTGTTAGTTGTTGCATCTAATAAAGTTGTTACTGCTTTAAATGAAGCTTTACCAAATATTGTTTTATTGTTAGTTGTTTTTATAGCATTCTTATTATTAATCGGCACTTTTTTTAGAACTTCTGAAAAAGGATTTGATATTTCTCAAATTAGTGGATGGAAAGGAGTTTTGTTTGGGATTGCTTTTGTAGGTGTCCTTTTTAGTTTTCTTGGCGCAATTAGAAATGATGCTGGACAAACTTGGTTAGAGTATATTTGGGAATATATTTTAGCTAATTGGAGTGGTACTGTTATTGCCACTATAATATTTTTTGTTGTTGCTATTGGTGCTGTTGCTTATGTTGTAAGTGGAAGTAAGAAAAAGGAGGTGACTGATTAATGGCGACTGATATTGGGAATGTATTTAGGATTTTGCAAGATACTGGTTTTTATGAATATATTTTACCATTTATACTTGTTTTTGCTATTTTATTTGCTATTTTAGAAAAAACTAAAATTTTGGGTGGTGATGATCAAGGTACACCTAAAACAAATATAAATGTTGTTTTATCTTTTGTTATTGCTTTAATTGTTATAATTCAAACAGAGATTGTAACTGTTATTAATACTTATTTAAGTAAGATGGCATTAGTTATAATTGTTATTTTGATTTTTATGTTAGTGCTTGGAATGCTTGGTGGAGATGTTTCTCATGCTGGGGGGGTACCAATAATTGGGATTATTATTGCAATACTAGCGGTTATTTGGGCATTAACACCAAATTTAGGAGTCGGTATGCCTAATTGGCTTCATTTAAGTGATACAGCAATAGCTTGGTTAATAGTTTTAGGTATTTTTGCCTTAATTGTTTGGTTTGTTACTAAAACTAATGAACCTAGTAATAGAGAAGGAGTTAGACTTTATTTTAAACCACCAAGAGGACAGAGTTAATAAGTATGGCAACTGTTATGGATTTTGGATTGTTGGAATATTTTATACCAGTGTTTACTTTCTTACTTGTTTTTGTTTTAGCTTATGCTTTATTACAAAAGAACAAACTTTTGGGGGGAAATTCTAAATTAGATTTTATTGCTAGTTTTGCTGTTGCTATTTTGACTTTATTTACAGGTAATGCCATCGGTTTAATAAATTATATGACCCCTTGGTTCGCTGTTTTGATTGTTTTTGCAGTTTTTATTTTTTTAATCCCTTTAGCATTTGGTTGGAAAGAAAAAGATATATGGCCTTCTATAGGTGGTAAAAATGGAGTAATAATTGTTTCATTTTTAATTTTTATTATGGCCATGACTTATGTTTTTGGTGATGTTTTTAATCCTTATAGTGAAGGTGTTGATGGTGAAGAATCTACTGGTGCACGCTCACAGATCGATGAAATAAACAAGACGATATTTCACCCAAGAGTTTTAGGAGCAGTATTTATTCTTTTGTTTGCTTCTTTTACTGTTATTAACTTAAAAGAAAAAATAAAACAAGAAGATTAACGTACTTTTTTTAATTCTTGCGTTATTTTAGTGAGTTCTTTAATATTCTTTGTTAAAGGCGTTAATATTTTTTCAAGAACTTTTTCAAGAGCTTTCATCTCAGAAGAAATTCCTATAACGCTTCTATCATAATCTTTAAGTTTTCCAAGAACTGCTTTTTGAATATTTTCAAATCTTTGTTGCGTTCTTAATATTTCTTGTTTTACTGAAAGAATATCTGTATCAACTTTTTCTTTCCAAACTTTTAAATCTCCTATGTTGCTAATCATATCATCCCATTTTTCTTTTATTATTGATTCTGCTATCTCTTCCATCATGTTGTAACTTGCTCTCTCCATTGGTTCTGATGCAAAAGATTGTGATGTTTCTGGATATTCTTGTTTTTTTGTTTTCGTTTGTGTTAAATTTCCTGTTGGGGGAAGAGGTTGTCCCGCCGTCATAGGAGGTTCACTAAATGATAATTCATTTTTTTCACTGTTATTTTTAGAAGGTGTAGGGCTAGGAGCATTTGATAATTCAGAGGGTATTTCTGAATCTGAAGAAACAGAATTTTTTATTTCAGCTTGATTTAAAGCTGAAGAGATTTGATTTAGGTCATATTTGTTTTCTTGTAATTGATTAATTATTTGATTATTACTGAATCCTTTTTTTCTTAAATTTAAAACATCATTTGTTGGCGGATCGTTTCTTTTTCTTTGGTTTGGCATTTTTCCTCCTCTTTTTTTCCTTTATTAAATTTAAAACTTCTTCTTCTGTTACAAAATCAAAAGGATTCCACAGGTTAATATATTTTTCTAAAATTTTTAATTGCTCCTTTCTGGCGAAAAAATCAAGTTCTTTTATTATATCTTTAGTTGCTTCTTTTAATGAGAATAAACCATCTTTTATTTCTTTAATATCTACTTTTAATGAATTTATTTCTATTGAGAGACTTTTATAATGGTCTATCATATTTTCATTTATAATAAATAATCTTTCCCTCATTAAATTATATTTGCCTTCAAGAATTCTTAATCTAGCATTAAGTTCATTTAAGATTGAGTATTGGTCTGGAGTCGCTTCTTGCATTTTATCAAATAAATCGAAAACTATTTTAATAGAAGCTTATAAATAATTGTTAGTACATAAAAGTTATGTTGTTTATTGTGAGTGGTAATTATGTTATTTAAAAAAAAATTGAGGCCAGACGAGTATGAAATTATAGAAGAAGGACAAGAAGAGGTTATAAGGATTAATTGTTATGGTGCTTCTTATTCTCCAAGTATAGAAGATGATCCTTTATGTATGGCTAGAACTATTGATAAACTTGCTCAAGTTCCTGGTGTTTCTAGAATAATTTTAAGTGACAGGAGGAATTATACTTATGATTCTGAACAAACTTTAATGTTGAGAGAAATTGCTAATGTTTATAATTTTTTACTTAAACAAAAGAAAGTTTTGAGTTTTGTTGCTATGGGGTCTAGTATGGAATATACTGCCCCTTTTGCTACGAGATTAGCTAATGTTCAGTATGTTGTTACAAATTTATTAAGAACAGACCCCATTGGAGCTTTTGTTGAATTAAAAAGATTGATTAGAGAACAAAAAATTAAATTAGAGAAAACAAAACATCCCTTTTTAGTTAAAGATTTAACAGTTTATTTGAATTTGTTAACAGAAATTTATGATTTAATTGAAAAAACAAAGTTAATACAGATTGTGAAATCTTATTTAGATGGTTATGATGTGGGAGATAGATCTTTGTACAGAAGTGTATTTAAACCAACTATTGCTCCCGATTTTTTATTTACTAGATTAATGGCAGAACCTCCTATTGATGGGGAAGTTTTAGATTCTTATAATCTAAATCCAGAGACTAATGTTACTATTTTTGAAACTCCAGATGATATAAAATATAAATATCACCTAAGCCCCCCCGAATTTAATATATCTGAAGATAAGTATGAATTATTGGATTTAGCTAGAAGTGTTTTATCTGAGCATAAACCTAAGGCAGAAGAATTTACTGATCCAGACAAAGTTAGAAAAACTTTTTTTAATATTGGGAGAGATTTAATAACTGAGTTAGCAAATCAAAGAAGAATAGAAGTTTCTTATGAAGAAATTGAGCAGTTGGCCAGAATATTAGTTAGGTATACTGTTGGTTTTGGTTTAATTGAAGTTTTATTAGCTGATAAAAAAATACAAGATATTGTTATTAATGGCCCAATTGGAGAAACTCCTATATTTGTTGTTCACCAAGATTTTGATGAGTGTATTACGAATATTATTCCTAGTAAAGAAGATGGTGATAGTTGGGCTACTAAATTTAGGATTATGAGTGGAAGACCTTTAGATGAAGCTAATCCTGTTTTAGATACTGAATTAGTTGTTCCTGGTGCAAGAGCAAGAGTTGCTGCTATTACTAGTCCCTTAAATCCTTTGGGGTTAGGATATGCTTTAAGAAGGCATAGAGATATGCCTTGGACATTGCCCTTATTTATTGATAATAAAATGATTTCTACTTTGGGAGCAGCTTTGATAAGTTTTTTTATTGATGGTTCTAGAACTATGTTGGTAGCTGGAACAAGAAGTTCAGGAAAAACAAGTTTTCTTGGAAGTTGTATGGTTGAAATTATGAGGAAATATAGAATCATTACTTTAGAAGATACTTTAGAATTACCTGTTACTGCTTTAAGGAAAATGGGATATAATATTCAACCCATGAAAGTTAGAGCAGCTTTATCTGCTGGCGGATCTGAAATGGCTGCTGATGAGGGAATTAGAACTAGTTTGAGAATGGGCGATAGTAGTTTGATTGTAGGAGAGGTTAGGAGCAAAGAAGCTTTAGCTCTTTATGAAGCTATGAGAGTTGGTGCTTTAGCAAATGTTGTTGCAGGCACAATTCATGGAGATAGTCCTTATGGTGTTTTTGATAGGGTTGTAAATGATTTAGGTGTTCCTAGAACTAGTTTTAAAGCTACAGATATTATTATTGTTGCTAATCCTATTAAGACTGCAGATGGTTTACACAAAGCTAGAAGAATTGTTAGTATAACTGAGGTTAGGAAAGATTGGGAAGATGATCCATTAAGAGAAAAAGCTTTTGTTGAATTAATGAAGTATAATCCTAAAACTGATAAATTAGAGCCAACTGATGCTTTGATAAATGGCGAGAGTGATATTATAAAAGCTGTTGCAGGAAATGTTAAAGAATGGGCCGGAGATTGGAATGCAGTTTGGGAGAATATTATTTTAAGAGCAAAAATAAAAGAAACTTTAGTTAATTATGCTAATAAAATTAAAAGAAAAGATTTATTAGAAGCTGATTTGGTTATTAAAAGTAATGATATTTTTCATAAAATATGTGATGAAGTTAGAGAACGGAAAGGTTTTTTAGATAGTAAATTGATTTTTGAACAATGGTTCGATTGGTTAAAAAAATATAAGGGGTGATTTTTTTGGTTAGAAAAACTAAAAGAAAAAGAAAAATTAGAAATTATAAAGAAAAAGAATATAGTTTTTTTTCTCCAACTGTATTAAAAATTGTTTTGTTTATTATTTTTGCTATATATTTAGCCTTTTTAAATACTACTACTTTACCAGATTCTTTTTTATACAATATTGTATCTGCTTTAATTGGTTGGCCAGTTTTAATTATAAAAAATTATTTTGGTTTGATATTGGGATTCATTTGGGTTTATGTTTTTAGCTGTGTTTTAGATTATTTGAAGCGTATTGTGAAGAGGTGATTTATGTCAAAGGATGAAGATATTAAAGATATTTTAGATAAATATGAAAAGAAATTACAGGGGAAAGTAGGCAGTGTTGAATTTGAACAATATCCTAGACAAAATGAGGAGTTTTCTAGAGAGTATTTAATTTTTAAAAAAGAGTTGTTTTCGGG
>Ga0272442_10002860_pt1 | contig 24606 bp, 20 predicted proteins | sample SSMForm2O_FD_200262 | JGI IMG/M metagenome (GOLD analysis project Ga0272442, IMG submission 200262) | Marine sediment archaeal communities from Little Sippewissett salt marsh, Falmouth, MA, United States - SSM-Form-2O | ecosystem: Environmental > Aquatic > Marine > Wetlands > Sediment ... | reverse complement strand
GAGCAGAAAGGGAGGCTCGAAATCTATCTCGTCAGCGGCCGGAAAGGCCTCCGTGTAGTGCAGAAAGCTGCCTCCGCTGGTGGGAATTGCCAGCTCGACCTCCACCAGGCCGCCGGGCAGTTTCAATCTGCCGGAGCCGTAGTTCAGGTTAAGGGCCCAGGTTTTTCCCTGGCGGCGCACCTGCAAGGGGGTCGTTTCCTGGAGCAGGAGGGTATTGCTCCGGTAGGTCCGGACGGTGATCCGGGCTACCGTGCCGATCGCTTCACCGGCCGCTGCCAGTGCCGCGGCTTCGCGCTGCTCGAGGCGCAGGTTTTTCATGGCCACCATGATACGCCCGCTCAGGGAGGGTTGAACCGGGGGCTCGGCGGGCGGCTGGGCCGGGGGCTGTGCGGGCGGCTGCACCGGAGGCTGGGCCGGGGGCTGTGCGGGCGGCTGGGCCGGGGGTTGAGCCGGGGGCTGTGCGGGCGGCTGGGCCGGGGGCTGAGCCGGCGCGCTGTCCCGGCGCACCTCGACGCGGAAGATACGCTGTGAGCCGTCCTGAGCCGTTACCACGAAGCTGACTACCCTGGACTGGCCGGGCTCCACGGCCACACTCAGCGCCTGAGCGGTCGCCGGCGCTATACTGGGCTGGTCGACCACCCCGACGGCGGCCACCGGGCTGGCAACGCTGACGGAAAGCTGCGTACTGGCCACATTGGCCGGCAGGCTGACGTTGTAGGATGCGGTGCGTGAAGAAAAGCCCGGACGCAACACCCCCCGGGAGGCGGTCAGGGAGGCGAGATCGGCGTTGCTGTCCGGTTCCCCCCGGCGGACCTTCAGACTGTAGCGCTGGATGCTTCCGTCCTCCGCGGTAACCCGCAACAGCAAAGAGTAGCGCTGCCCGCTGCCGAAAGCGATCACCGCGCCCCCGCCGGCGGCCGGATCGCCCCGGTAGGCAAAACCGCCGGGCACCGCCGCCTCGGCATCAGATCCAGGTTCCAGTGCCACCCGGGCCACCGCGCTCTGGGGCCGGGCGGCGATACGCAGCTCATTCGCGGCGAAAGGTACCACGGCGCCGTAGCTCTTCTGCTGCGCCGAGAATGAGGGCGAGAGGCTGCCCCCCACCACCTCCAGGGAGGCCAGTAGATTGTTGCTGTCCGGCGCCGCCCGGATGATCTCCACCTGGTATTCCAGCACGCTGCCGTCCTGGGCGGTCACGGTTACCAGCACCGGCAGGCGGTTGCCCGTGGTGAACTCCAGGACGCCGCCCTCCCCGCTGTCCGTGAGCTTCAGGTACTGGAAGGCGCCGCTTCCGGCCTGGGCGCTTTCAGCGCCGGGAGCCACGGTGACAGCGGCATAAGGGCTCTGGGCCCTGGCCTTGACCGTTACCTCGGCGGCCGCAAAAGGGACCTGAGCCAGGTAGGTGCTGCGCTCCGGGGAAAACAATGGCGAGATCAGGCCGCCGGAGACCTCCAACACGGCCAGGGCGGCATTATTGTCCGGGGCCGCCCGCACCAGGGTCACGGTGTACTGCTCGGAGGTAACACCGTCCTCGGCCAGGGTGGTGATGATGAAATCCTTGGTGTCGCCGGAGGAAAAATCGACTCCGGCAACGGCCTCAGCGCCGCGGGATTCCGCCGTGCCGATGGTAATGCTCCGCAGGTAGCGGCTTTGGCCCCTGGCCTCGATTTTGACAATGTCAGCGGCATAGGGCACCTCCACCTGGTAGCCCCCAACCTCGGGGCTGAATCCCGGCTCGAGGACATAGCCTGCGGGAAAGGCGATCCCCGCCAGGCGGGCGTCTGTATCCGCCTCACGGACGCTCACCCGGTAGAGCCACGGCTCCTCCTCCCCGGGCACCTCAATGCTGTAGGTCAGGGGGGCCGTGAAGTCGTTCGGCGTTCTGCCGTTTTCCTGGACCACTCGGCTGCCTGAGGAGATGACCGTGATGGTCGCCTCGTTGTTCAGGTACAGGGAGACGACCAGGGCGCTCTTGTCCGCTCCCGGGGGTATCACCAGCTCGACGGTCTTGGGCTCGCTCCGCTCATTGATGCTTCCCGTCACATCCCCGGTCAGCCCCGGGTTGTTGGCGGCAAGCAGCATAAAGGCATCCACGGGACCCCGGCCCCGGCCGCGCATTGAGCTGCATCCCGGCAGCAAAGCCAGCAGGGCCGCGGACACCAGAATTGCGATTGTTATCTTTTTCATTTTTACCTCCGTCTGTTCTTGATTTTACACCCCAGTTGTATGAAGTCCAGCTCTTTTTTTCCAACAGGGGCTACCCGCCCGGTCCGGGCGTCCCCCCCCGGTTCGGGGCCGGAACTCTGTTGTTTGTGCCGCATTTCTAGGCTATACTCCATCAAAACGGAGGCGTGTATGACTGCAAAAACTATCGGCTGGATCGGCACCGGAGTCATGGGACACTCCATGTGCTCCCACATATTAAAGGCGGGCCACAGCGTGGCGGTGCATACCCGCACCAAAAGCAAGGCTAAGAAGCTTCTCGAGGGGGGCGCCCGCTGGTGCGCCAGCCCACGGGAGGTCGCCGAGCAGAGCGATGTCATCTTCAGCATCGTCGGCTATCCCAGTGATGTCGAGGAGGTCTTCCTGGGCAAAGCGGGCATCCTGGCGGGAGTAAAACCCGGCAGCATCGTGGTGGACATGACCACCTCCGAGCCCAGCCTGGCACGCAGAATCTACGACCAGGCAGCCAAGATCCCGGTCGCCGCCCTGGACGCACCCGTGTCCGGCGGGGACGTGGGCGCCCGGGAAGCCCGGCTGGCCATCATGGTGGGGGGGGATCGCGCCGCCTTCGAGGAAGTGGTCCCCTATTTCCGGCACATGGGGCAGAATATCAGCTACATGGGTAGTGCCGGGGCGGGCCAGCACACCAAGATGAGCAACCAGATCCACATTGCCACTACCATGATCGGCCTGGTGGAATGCCTGCTCTACGCCCACCGTGCTGGGCTGGATATGACGGAGCTCATCACGGCCATCGGCCAGGGCGCCGCCGGCAGCTGGTCCCTCCTCAACTACGGCCCCCGTATCGCCGCCGGTAATTTCGATCCCGGGTTCTTTGTCAAGCATTTCGTCAAGGATATGGGCATCGCCCTCAAGGAAGCGGCGCTGATGAAGCTTTCGCTGCCCGGACTGGCCCTGGCCCACGAGTTTTACGTGGCGGCCATGGCCATGGGCATGGAGAACCTGGGCACCCAGAGTCTATACCGGGTCTTCGAGCGCCTGAATACCCCCTCGCCGCGCGCGTAGCGACACGACCCTGTCCCGGTGAAAGGAGCCTGAACTGATGCAGGACGAAAAACTGCGGCGCCGCTTCAAAGACGAAGCTGTGGCGGTGTATTCCATCGAAAACGCGCGGTCCTCTTCCGATCTGGAACGCTACGTGGTATCCACCCGGGACACCCGGGACCTGATGAACCATCCCGAGATCATCAACTGCGATTTCACCAACCTGATGCGCAACGGGATCACCAATGCCCTCAAGGGCCTCAATATCCTGGAGCAGCTGAGCCGCATCGATTCCAGGAGCGTGAATGTCTGCCACATCCTGCGGGGAGGCCTCAATTTCCAGGTCCGGGACGCCCTGCGCAAGGCCTTCGGCTACAAGTGGCATTCCAGCTCCTATATCTCCAGCCAGCGGGTGCTCAAAGAGGGCAGATTCGAGATCAGCGAGGACACCTACAGGAAATTTCTCGTCCCCGACCAGGCGACCATCTACACGGCGGATATCGTGGCCTCCGGCGTCTCCCTGGACAACGGCATCAATTATATCGCCAAGTACCTGGAAGCGAAAAACCTGCGGCTCAGGAATTTCGTTTTCATCACCATCGGCTGCGGCGAGGCCGAAACAGTGCTCGGCAAGTGGCACCGCCTGTTTAAAAGCAGGTACCCGGATTATGAGAAAACGATCCTCATCTACCTGGAGGGCCGCTTCGCCCTGGCCACCCGCGACACGCCCCTGGCGAATTTCATCCCGGACACGGACCTCTTAAAGAGCTACAAGCTGGGCGCCCTGCTCTCTCCGGAGTTCGAATACTCCCAGTTCGACCGCGTGATTATCGGTCTGGAGGCCTGCGCCATCTACGACGGCGGCAAGAAGGGTTTCGAGCCGGTCAACCATATCAAGGATGTGCTTGAGTTCTGGGAAAAGCAGTGCCGGATCGCCGAGAGCGAGCAGCTCTCGGTCTGGCAGGAATACTGCGCCCGTCTGCCCCTGGATCTCTACTTCGAGGACATCACCCGCCTCGAAGAGGGGAACGCGGAAAGCCTGGCGGCGCACAAGCAGAGCTTCTGGGAAGGGGTAAGCAGCCATGAGTACTACAAGCTCTACGCCAAATTCAAATGGCTCTGGAGCGATGAGCGCATACTGGCGGCCAGGGCCCCGGGGAGCTTCAGCCAGGTCTGCGAAAAGAAGATCAATTATTTGCGGAGCCTGATCGAGGAGTCACCCTGAATCAGGCCCGCCGGAGGGTCAGAGCGTGGAAAAAGAATATCATATCGGCGTGGGAAAAGGTGAAGTGGGCCGCTACGTCCTGCTTCCCGGAGATCCGGGGCGGGTTCCAAAAATCGCCGCCTACTTCGATACCGCGGAGGAGATGGCCTTCAACCGCGAATACCGCACCTTTACCGGCACCATCGACGGCATTCCAATTTCCGCAGTCTCCACGGGCATCGGCTGCCCCTCGGCGGCCATCTGCATCGAGGAGCTGATCCGCTGCGGCGCGGACACCTTTATCCGCATCGGCACGGCCGGCGGGCTGCAGCCGGAGATCGAGGTGGGGGACCTGGCCATTACCACGGCCACGGTGCGTGAAGAAGGCACGACCCGCCAGTACGTACCCCTGGCCTACCCGGCGGTGGCCGACCTGGACGTTACCCTGGCCCTGCGGGATGCGGCCCGTGAGCTCGGCTTTCCCCACCACCTGGGTATCGGCCACACCAAGGACGCCTTTTACAGCGAGAAAGCCGAGGACCTGCCCCTGGCCGAGCTTTGCCGGCAGCGCTGGCAGACCTGGGAGCGGGCGGCCGTGCTGTCCACCTCCATGGAAGCCGCCGCCTTGTTCGTCATCGCCTCCATCAAGCGTGTCAGGGCCGGTGAAGTTTTAGCCGTCATCGGCCTGACCTACCGCCACCAACCGATCGTGGCCAAGACGGGAGTCGACGAAGCCATACGCACCGCTCTTGAAGCGGTTAAAATTCTGGCGTCCCGGGACGCTGCTGCGGGAGAACGGGCAAAGAGCAGATGAGCAGAGGCAGCCCCGTCCAGGGTATCGCCCTGCTCACTTCGGCCATGGCCTCCTTTCTCACTCCTTTTATGTCCGCGTCCCTTCTCATCGCCCTCCCCGTCATCGGCGCAAAACTGGGAGCGAGCACCCTGCTTCTAAGCTGGATCCCCACCGCATTTCTGCTGGCCGCCGCGGTCTTCCTGGTGCCCTTCGGCAGGCTGGCGGATCTGTACGGGCGCCGGCGGGTGTTCGCTTCCGGCCTGGCGCTCTTCTCAGTGTCCTCTCTGCTCTGCATGCTGGCGCCTTCGGCGCAAATCCTGGTGCTGCTCAGAGCCCTGCAGGGCATGGGCGGCGCCATGATCTACGCCACGGCTGTGGCCATTATCAGCGCAATCATCCCGCTGGAACGGCGGGGCCGGGCCATCGGCATCAATGTGGCGGCCACCTACCTGGGGCTCTCCCTGGGACCCGTGCTGGGCGGAACTCTGACCGAACAGCTGGGCTGGCGCAGCCTGTTTGCGCTGGCCGCCGCCCTGGGTCTGGCCGCTCTGCTGCTGGTGCTCTGGAAGTTGCCGGCGGACCCCGCCCGGGCGGAGAGGGAAAAATTCGATATTCCCGGAGCGGTATTGTTCATCCTGACCCTAACCGCTGCACAAGTGGGGATTTCCCGCCTCCCCGCACTGCGGGGCGTCTGGTACCTGGCCGCTGCTGCGGGGGGCGCCCTGCTGTTTATAGGGCGCGAGCTGCGTGCTCCGGCGCCGCTTCTGAATCTGAGGCTCTTCAGCGCCAACCGGATCTTCGCCTTCTCCAGCCTGGCCGCTTTGATCACCTACACTGCCACTTTTGCGGCTAGCTTCCTGCTCAGTCTCTACCTGCAGACCGTCAGAGGAATGAGCCCCCAATCGGCGGGAGTGGTGATGCTCTGCCAGCCCCTGGTCATGGTGATTTTCTCCCCCCTGGCCGGCCGCCTGGCGGACAAGCTGGAGGCCCGCCTGGTGGCCTCGGTGGGTATGGTCCTGGTCAGTGTCGGACTGCTGCTGCTGGCTTTCCTGGACTACCGCACCCCGGTCCTCTTTATAGTCATATCCCTTGCCTTCCGGGGTTTGGGCTTCGCCTTCTTCTCCCCGCCCAACACACACGCCATCATGAGCGCGGTCCAGCAGGAATCCTACGGCATCGCCGCGGCTGTTGTGGGGACCATGCGCCTGAGCGGGCAGATGTTCAGCATGGGCATCGCCATGCTGGTGCTGTCGTTACACCTAAGAGGCGCCCCGCTCGCGGTGGAAAGCGCGGGGCGGTTCCTTACAGGCAGCCGCGCCTCTTTCCTGATCTTCGCCGCCCTCTGCGCGGCCGGTATTATCGCCTCGGCGACCCGGGGCCGGCTCCGGCCGGGCTGACTCAGCCCGGTCTCACCTTTACACAGGTTGAATTGAACACCGAACCGCCCCCGATGGTTTGGGGGTCCGCGGGAGTGAGCAGGTTCTGGGGTTTCCCTTCGAGGCCGCAGCCGAGCTTGGGTGACCACAGCAGCCCCTCGGGCACAGCGTCGCTGACCCGCAGGCTGACCCGGATCTCCCCCTGCGGGTTGGCCAGTATAACCTCCTGACCTTCCCCCAGCCCCCTACGCCGTGCCTCAGCGGGATGGATTACCGCATAGGCCGGCAGCGGTCCGAAGACTTCCTGGAACTGGGTGTGGGTGTAGCGCCTGAGGGAACTGGACAGCAGCACCAGCTCATCCTTGCCGTGTTGAAGCTGCCGGTGCCGGGGCAGCTCGTCGAGACCGAGCTCCCGGGCACGGCTGGAGCAGAACTCGATGGTTCCCGAAGCAGTGGGATAGCTGCGGCGGGGAGCGCAGCGCAGCCGCAGCCTCTTTCCGGCCAGCAGGTCTTGAAAGCTTCCTCCCGCCAATGCCCCCCGGCAGGCGTGCTCCAGGGCCTGCCAGGGATCTTCGTAGAGCCAGGGCTCCTTTCGCCCCAGGAGGCGGGCCAACTCGGCCATCAGTGCGTCCTCGCCGCGGCTGTCGTACAGCGGCGGAAGGGCGGCGAATGATTTTTGCACATACCAGTGGCTCCAGGGCAGCACCAGATCATTTTTCTCCAGATAGGTGGGCGCGGGCAGCACCAGATCTGCAAAATCCGCGCTGGCTGTCCAGTGACTGTCGTGAAGCACCGTGAACAGGTCCCGCCGGAGCAGCCCCTTTCTGACCCTGCCCTGGTCCGGTAAAGTGGCGGCGGGATTCATGCCGGACACCCAGACCAGCTTGAACCTCCCCCCGGCCAGCTCCCGGCCCAGGGCCACCTGGCTGACCACCGGTCCTTCCCGGCCGGATTCGACCAGGCTGCGGCCGCTCAAAAGCTCCTCATCCACGGCATAGCCCCGGCTGTTGGCATAGAAAAAGCCCCGGTGCAGCCCAACCAGCGCAGGCAGCAGTCCCGCGGCCCGCACAATCTCCGCCCCCTGGCGGCTCTTCTGGCAGCCGATTCCCAGCACCAGCGCACTGGCCTTCCGCGTGCCGTAGAGCCCGGCAAACGTGTTTAAATCCGACTCCCCCACCCCGGTTTCCCGGGCCACCCTCAGCGGGGTCCACTTCTCCGCTTCCCGGGCGAACCTGTCAAAACCGCTGGTATACCGGGCCAGGAAATCCGGCCTTGTGTACCCGCCGCGGATCAGCAGTCGGGCGACCCCGTAAGCCAGGGCCACGTCGCTTCCCGGCCGCGGCTGGAGCCAGAGGTCGGCCGCCGCCGCGCTCTCGCTGCGGCGTGGATCGATCACCACCAGCTTGGCGCCGTGATGCCGCCGGGCCTCCCGGGCCATGGTCCAGGCGTGGGGAAAGGTAACCCGGGGATTGATGCCCCAGAACACGATCAGGTCCTGGCGGGCCAGGTCCTCGGGCTGCAGCCCGTAGCTGGCGCCGTAATGGAGCGCCAGGGCGGCGTGTCCCGAGGCGCTGCAGAGGGTATGGTCCGTACAGGCCGCTCCCAGAGCTTGCCAGAGACGGCGGGGGAAGACCCCGCTCAGCAGGCCCATATTGCCCGCATAATCCAGATAGAGGATACGCTCCGGACCGTGACGGTTCAGAACCTCCAGCAGCACTTCTCCGGCGCGTTCCAGGGCCTGCGCCCAGGTCACCCTGCGAAAGGCCCTCCCCGGCTTTGAGGCGGTCCGCAGCCTAGGGCCGGCCACCCGGCCGGTGTGGAGACGCTGAGCATCCTTATAACCCCGGGGACAGAGGAATCCCCGGGTCAGGGGGTGGCCTCGGTCCCCCCGCACCTCTTTCACGGACTCCCGCCCATCGCCGGTTATCCACAGGGCACAGGAGTCATAGCAGTCCCGGGCGCACACCGCAGGCACAGTTTTCATACCGTCACTGTAAACCGGAAAAGGGAAGCCTGAAAAGCGGGAAATCCGTTCTCAAGTATCGCCGGAAGTTTGGGGCAGGGAGCGGCCGGCTGCCAGCCCGCGCGCCAGGATTTCGGCCGCCACGGGCCTTGAGAAATAATAGCCCTGAAGGCGGTCACAGCCCAGATCGAGCAGCACCCGGTACTGATCTTGGGTAGCGACGCCTTCCGCCAGCACTTTCTTGCCCTTGCACTTGATCAGCTCGATGATATGCCCCAGGAAATCCCGTTCCGCGCTCTTCCGGGCGCATTCATCCACGAACAGCTTGTCGATCTTCAGTATGCTGGCGGGCAGCCGCTTCAGATAGCTCAGCGATGAGTGGCCGGTGCCGAAATCGTCGATAAAAATGTCGATCCCCATCTCGCGCAGGCGGTGCATCCTGGCGATGGCCCGTTCCGGATTCTCCATGCATTCCGTTTCGGTGATCTCCAGCTTGAGCCGCCGGGGGTTCAGGCCGCCGGCGCTTTTCAGGGCCTGGTCCACCAGGTCCGGCAGGTTCTCATTGGCGAACTCCCGGGCGGAGAGATTCACGGAGATGTAGAGCTCCTGATAATCCGCCCAGGCGCGGGCCTGCTTGCAGGCGCTGAACAGCGCCCATTTCCCCAGGGGTATGATGATCCCCGTTTCCTCGGCCAGGGGGATGAACTCGGCGGGCGGGACCAGGCCTCGTTCGGGCTGGTCCCAGCGGATGAGGGCTTCCGCACCCCGGATAACGCCCTCCCTGTCCACAATGGGCTGATAGTGAAGCACGAATTGCTCCGCCTCGAAAGCCTGGCGCAGCTTGCTTTCCAGGCTCAAGCGGGTCAGGGAGCGGTCGTGGAGGGGCTTGTTGTAGAGCACGAAGCGCTGGGGGCCCTTCTTGGCTTCCTCCAGGGCCAGGGCGGCATGACGGATCAGGGTATCACTGTCCTCACCGTCCTCAGGGTACACGGAAACGCCCAGGCGGCAGGTAATAAAGAGATCCGTATCCTTGTAACGGTAGGGCACGGCTACATCGTTCACTATCTTCTCGGCCACTCCGGCCACGTCGGTGACCCGGGTAATGCCGGTCAGAACAGCGGTCAGGTCGGTGCCCTCGAAGCGAAACACGAAATCGCTGGCCCTGAGCGCCTTCTTGATCCGCAAACCGGTGTTTTCCAACAGCAGGTCACCCACGGCATAGCCGTGAACCTGATTGATCTTGGCGAAGTTCTCCAGGCTGATGAAGAGCACGGCCCGCACCTTCTCGCTCCGGGAGCGCTTGGCCTTCTCGAGTTCCTTTTCCAGGATGATGTCAAGTGAGCGCCGGTTGAAGAGGCCGGTCACCGGGTCCCGGTACTCGTAGTTGGTCAGCTTGGATTCGATTTCACTGATCCTGGTGATGTCATGGGAAAACACCAGTGCGTGGGTCACCCGCTCCCCGTCCCGGTAGGGATAGTAGGAGACATGCATATACTTCTCGAAGGGGCCGAATTTAAACTTGTCGATGTAATGGACTTCCTCACCGGCCAGGCACCTGTCGATGAATCCCTTGATGGTGGACTCGAACTTTTCCCGCCCCCAGACCTCGGCCACGGTCTTGTTCAGGATATCCTGCCTCTCTTTATTGATGGTGCGGCAGTAAGCGTCGTTGGCAATTTCATAGACATAGTCGCGGTTGATCAGGGTAATGAAATCATTGGAGGTGTTGACGATATATTCGTACCTGCGAGCCTTCATACCTGTGTTCCCCGCTGCGGGTGCTGTTGCCCGGAAGCCCGGGCGTAGAGGAACTGCACCCCGCTGCTCTTGGCCGCGTACATGGCCTCATCCGCCAGCTGAATGAGCTTCTCCACATCCTCGGTATCCTCGGGATAGACGCTTATGCCGATGCTGGCGCTGACCGTGATACGCTTTCCGGTGAGAAGCAGGGGGGGGGCGATGTTGGCGAGGATTTTCCGGCACACGATCTCACCGTCCCGGCGCCGGGCCACATTGTTCAGAATAATCGTGAACTCGTCTCCGCCGTAGCGGAAGACATAGTCGGTCTTGCGTACCGAGCGCCGGAAAATTTCAGCCGCCTCCGTGAGCAGGGCGTCCCCGACCTGGTGGCCGTAACTGTCGTTGATCTGTTTGAAATTGTTGATGTCGACAAAGAGAAGCAAAACCAGGTTATTTTCGCCGCCCCGCTCAGCCTGATTCCTGACATCGCTGATGCTGTGGAAAAACATCCTGCGGTTGCGCAGGCCGGTGAGCGGATCGTGGGAAGCGAGACGCCGCAGCTTGTCATTGGCTTCCTCCAGCTCCCGGGTTCGCTCCCGGACCCGCCGTTCCAGCACCGCCTGGTGCTCCAGAAGCTGGCGCTCTTTTTCCCGCAGCTCAGTCAGCACGATCTCCAGCTCCACCAGGGTGCTGAGAATGAGCAGGCGGTCCTTTTCCGGAATGGCCATGTTCTCGATACTGGAGAGTCTCGCCTGCAAGTCGCTGTCCACAATTCGCCCCTCTTTCACGGGTTGGCTAAAATTCTAATTTTTACACTCTGATTAGTCAACTAAGAAAAATTTCCCGCAGCCTGCTGCGTGGACAGGAGGGCAGGCCGTGAAGCCGCAGGTCCCGGGACGAATCCTCCGATGGCGAGCATCGGATAATCCGAAAATGTTTGGCCGCCGGATGGTCTCTGACTATATTATAATTATAGTCAACGCAACCAGCGAAACTGGGGCAGAGCGGGCTTTTATGGCTACTCCGCCCCCAGGCCGCCCCGTACGGGGGGCCCTATCAAGCGCCAGGAGGTGCGTGATGTCTACAAAAACCTTTACCATCGACATCGGAAGAATCATGGACGAGGCCCTGAAAATGGCCCAGGGCTTCGGCGAGGCCTTCGAGGAGAACATGGCCGAGGGTTTTCAAAAGGCCGGGGAACAGAGCGGACAATTCAACTGGAAACACACCACGGATTTCTACCCCCACTATGCCTACCCTCCCACCAATATCTACCTGACCCGGGACAGAACCCTGATATTCGAATTCGCCCTGGCCGGTTTTGCGGAGAAGGATGTCACCCTGCAATTCCAGGGGGATTACCTGCTCATGTCGGCCCGGCTGCCCGCTGGAGAAGACCAAGAAACGGACGTCCACTACTTCAAGAGACGCCTGAAGTTTAAAGCCATCGACCGGCAGCGCTATTATGTTCCCGCGGACAGGTTCGACCAGGCAAAGGTGGAAGCCCATTACTCCAACGGTCTTTTGAAGATTAAGGTACCGGCCAGGGACGACCAGTCAGAGGCCCAAGAGGTCAAGATCAACATCACCTGAGTCCCGCGGCTCGGAAAAAACCGCCCCCGGGGGGCTTAAAAGGGGAATGGCTGTAGAGGCAAAGCTGGTACTGGCAGTATGCGCCGCTTCCCTTCTGGGCGGCCTGGCTTCCGCCGCGGCACGCCGCGTCGATTCGGCTTTCCCCTTCTCCCCCAGCGTTTCCGCCCGGGTGATGCAGAACACCCCGCTTTTCTTCGCCGCCGGCATCTTCTCCTTCGCCTGGGCGATCGCCGTGAGCGAGGGCGCTTTCAACGGCCTTGCCTGCCTGATTGCACTCGCAATCGGATTCCTCCTGGCCGCCGTCACGGGCAGCCAGCACGCCTCGGCCCTGGTCGTGCTCTTCGCCCTGGCACTGTTCACGGCCCTGGGGCGGGGCTTCGGCTCCGCCTCTGCGCCGGTCGTGGTATCCGCTCTGTTTCTGCTGGTTCTCGAAATTTCCAGTGCCGCGGCAACGGGCTTTTTCCGGTTCCACAGGCGCAAGGACCTCAGGCTGTGGCGGATCGTGGCCCGGCCCTTCGCCCTGATCTTCATCCTTATCGACCTTGTCTGGACCCGGAGAGCGCTGCTGTTGGTCCTGGGGCTGATCAGCCTTGGCTTCATCACCCTGGATTTGGTGCGCATCGCCGCACAGTTGGAGCTGCGCCGCTTGTTCAAGGCCGGGGAAAAACGGCGCTTTTCCTCCATAACCGGCTTTTTGGCCGCGGTGTTTATCATGTTTCTTGTTTTCCCGGACACCATTCCTTACCTGGGCCTGACCTGCCTGACCATGGGCGACCTGTTCAGCAAGTTCGCAGGCACCCAATTCGGAAAGCGACGGGTGATCGGCCGTAGGACCTGGGAGGGCAGCACGGCTTACTTCTGCGGCAGCCTGCTCTTCGGCTATGTGCTGCACTTCCTCATCGGTCTCCCCCTGTCTGCCGTGGTGCTGGCATCATTCTGTGCCGCGGTCACCGAGCTCTGTTCCGGGGGCCTGGATGATAATTTCACGGTGGGAATCGTTACCGGAGCCTTTCTCACAGCCCTGCGGCATTTCTCCGTGCTCTGAGCAAATTTCACCTCCGTTAATCAATTTTTTTTTTTAAAATCGCGGCTGTCAATATCTGTAAAAAAAGACTATTATTGATAGCATCCGGAGCGAAAAAGGAGCTGTTCTATGAGAAAAACCCTGTTATTGCTTGTTCCGGCGGCCGCCCTGTTCCTGATCGTCTCCTGCGCATCCCCCCCGGAGACGGTCGAGGAGCTTCCGGAAGCCCCGGAAAAGGAATATGCCCAGGCCAAGGAGCTGCGGCAGCTGATAGACGACTACGATCTTGACGCGGCCTCTCCCACCGCCTACCAGAGCGCCGAAGAGAGTTTCCAGGAGGGCGAGGCCGCTTACGGCAAGGACAACGCCGCTGCGAAAACCGCCTTCCAGGAAGCCATCAAGGGCTACCAGGATGTCATCTCCGATGCCTTTCCCCAGTTGGTTGGGCGCCGGCAGAGCGAAGTTGACGCCGTCAAGCAGGCTGCGGACGAGCTCAAAGCCTCGGTGGCGGTCAAGGAGAAGTATGCCGCCGCACTGAGCATCTACGACCAGGCAGCCGCTGCCCGCGAAGCAGGCAACTTCGAGGAAGCCCTGAAGCTGCTCGACGAGGCGGAGGAGCTTTTCAAAGCGGTCTATGCCGAAGCCAAGGTGAAGAAGGAACGTGCCGAGCAGTCCATGTCGGAAACCGGCGGAAGCATAGAATCCTTCGAAGATATCGTCGAGGAAATCGAGGGACAGTGATGGCCGCAAAGATAAGGAGGGACGCATGAAAAAGATCATTCTGGCCTGTATCGGCATACTCCTCTTTACCTCTCTCGCCTGCGGTCAGTCGCTGCTGGACAATGCCGATTACCGGAAAGCCAAGGAGCTGCAGCGCCTGGCCGAGCAGGCTATGGCCGAGGGGGACTACGATCAGGCCTACGCCTATTCAGAAGAAGCGAAGGAATACATCGCCAAGGCCGAGGAAGTGGCCGTTCGCCGCTGGCTGCAGTACCGGGCCTATAATTGGAACCGGCAGGCCGGCGACAGGCTGGCCTACGTCAAGGCGATCGGCGGAGATGTCACCTACGCGGATGCCTACAACCAGGCCGCGGAGCGCTTCGAGCGGGCCCAGCAGGCCTTCGAAGCGGAGAACTACGAGCAGAGCATTACCTACGCGAAGGAGGTCATGGCTCTGCTGGAGGATGTCAGGGCGGCACCCAAATAGGGTCGGCCCGCCAGGGCTAGGAAGAGGCTTCTCCCCTGAAGGGCGGGTGCGCCGTCGCTGCGGGGGAAGCCTTTTTCGCGCGCAGAAGATCCGCATAGACCTTCAGGTGGCGGTCGACAATGCCGGCGAAATCGTGCTCATTAACGGTCCGGCGGCGATTCTCCTCTCCCAGGCGCTTCAGTGCGCTGGGATTTTCGATTAGAGAATTAATGTGCTCGGCCAGGTCGGCGGGATCTCTGTTGGAGAAGAGCCGATTCGCCAGCTCGCCGGCCGCGCTGGTGGGGGCATCCGAGACGACGGTAACCGCACCGCAAGCCATGGCCTCCAGCAGCACGATTCCCTGCAGCTCGAACTCCGAGGGCAAAACGAAAATCCGCGCGGCCCGGTACATATTCACCAGCTCCTCATCGCTCAGCCGGCCGGTGAACAGCACATCGGGGTTCACCTTCCGGGCCAGCTCCTCCAACTGAGATTTCAGATACCCGTCGCCGCAGATCGCGAAGTGGTACTCCGGATGCCGCCGCTTGACGATGGCCGAGGCATGTATAAGGGTGTCAATGTTTTTCTCCCGCATCAACCGTCCCACGTAGAGCACCAGCGGCTTCCTGCCATCTCCCGGGCTGAAGACGCTTGTGTCGACGCCGTTGGAGATCACGCTGGTAGGCAGGTCCCTGCGCAGGCCGTAGCTCAACAGCTCGTCCCGGGCGAAGCGGGAGGGAAAGATCAGATGGTCCGCGTGGTTGTAGACCCAGAGGCCGTATTTAGTCAGTCCCTTGCAGATCAGGGGGGATTCCAGGTTCATGTTCTTCAATAAATTCTCCGCCTGGACGTGATGGGAAAAAACCAGCGGTATGCCCTGTTTACGGCAGTGGCGGGCCACCACCAGGGCGGGCAAGGTTGGTACCTGGGCATGGACCAGGTCGACCCGCTCGTCACGGAAGGCCCTCTTCCACACGGCGAAGGGATTGAGGGTCAGGTGGGCGCCCTGGAACTTTTTCAGGTGTACTCCGTTGAGGCAATAGGTGACGATATTACCCTGCCTGGAAACGGCGGTTTTGGGCCCGGTGGTGATCACGATCAGCTTGCTTACCCGGGGAGCCAGCCCCTCGATCAGGCGCCGGGCAAAAACGGCCTGGCCGGAAATGAATTCGCCGTAGATGTAATCGCTGATAATGGCTATCTGCACGCTTCCTGCACCTGCCTGTTGAGATAATCTCTGTGTTGAGCTTTACTATTGTTCATGATTTTACTCGATTTTGCAACACCGCGGAAGCCGGGGTTGCCCTTGATCACCCACAGCGGCTGCTGTAAACTGGCAATGAACATATTTTGCTGAGGAGAAAGGAATGCTCGGAAGCGTCCGCGGGGTTGTTTTGCTGCTTCTCGGCACTGTTCTCTGCCTCGGCTCCCTGCCTGCCGAGGAGCCCTGGCTGCTTTCATTGGACGATCCGGCCTATCGGCAGGCGGAAGAGCTCTTCCTGGTCAACCGGGTGCTTCCCCCTTTCGAAGACATACCGGTAACAGCCGAGGAGCTGCGCCTGGCCCTGCAAAACCTCCTCGACCTGCCCGACCCGGCGGAGACTCCCCGCATCCGCACCCTCCTCGATGAGCTGCGCCAGCCCCTGGCGCCGGTCTCGCCGATCGTGAAATCCGGCTTGAGAGCCTATGCAGGCAGCGACGAGGAGCTGATCAAGCTCTACAACCCCAACGGCGACCACGATATCTACGACTACCTGCCCTTCTACGCGCTCCACGACATGCCGGCGCTGCTCACCCTGGGCTTTATCGCCTCGGCCGGGGGGGTCTCGCTGCACTTCCAGCCCGAGCTCCGGGAACGGGTGTCCAGCTTTCTCTACGAGGAAAACTTTTCAAGCATCCCCAACGGCCTCTTATCAGGCGAGGTGGGCAATATCGACGCCAACCAGCCCTACCGGGGCTCAATCTCCTTGTTCAAGCCGCCCATCGAGCTGCGGGTGGGCCGGGACAAGCTCCAGCTGGGTCCCGGGCGCATCAGCTCCCTGGGAATCAGCCGCAGCATGCCCTACTTCGATTCCCTAAAGTTCCGCTTCTTCGCCGGCTGGTTCTCCTACTCCTGGTATCTGATCCGCCTCAACCCCATCTTGAGCGACACGGAACGAACGGAGTTGGAGGCCATCAACGACGGATCAGTACCCAACCCGGAGGTCAATGCCGACGACCAGGTCACCTACACGGAAAGCGCCAAGCACCTGGCGGTGCACAAGTTCCTCCTTACACCCCTGCCCTGGCTGAGTGTGAGCATCGCCGAGCTGAACATGATCGGCGGGGCCGCCCCCCAGCTCACCGATGTCAGTCCCCTGACCCTCTTCCACAGCAACTTCGCCGAGGGCACCACCAACCAGACCATGAGCATCACCGCCCAGGCGACCCCCCTGAAGGGGCTGCTGCTTTACAGCGAGTTCTTCCTCTACGAGAAGGTGATGTCCACGGAGCGCCAGGACGGCTACAAGCCCACCGCCCGGGCTGTCCAGGCGGGCCTGACCGCCCTCTCCACCCCCTACCTCGACCTCGGCCCCGGCCGCCTGCGCCTGGACGCCGAGCTGGCCTACGTGGACCCCTGGTGCTACGCCCGCTGGTACGACCTGAAGAAGTACACCTCCCGCTTCGTGTACGTGGAGCCGGGGCACGGCCGCATCTGGGTGGACTACCCGTTGGGCTTCTACCTGGGCCCCGACGCGGTCCAGTACTGGGCCCGCCTGGCCTACGGAGAGCCCGGCCGCTATGAAGCCGCCCTCACCTGGAAGACCTGGGGCAAGGGGGGGGTGGACCTCTACGGCTGGGGGGATGAAAGCGACTACCCCAATCCCCTGACGGGCACAGAATCGGACGGCCTGACCATCACCGACGCCCCCTCAGCCGGGCCGGACGGCCTGCCGGTGTTCTGGAGCCACGAGCTCACCATGAGCCTGGACTTCGTGCCCCGTCCCCGCCGAAAGGGCCTGCGCTTTTTGGGCAATCTCACTGTCTCCGCCTGGGGCAGCCTGAAGTGGATGCGGAACTGGTACCACGCTCCCGGCGACGACCGCTTCGCCTGGGAGATAGGGACCCAGTGCGTCTGGAGCCTCTACTGAGCCCGGCCGAAAGCCGCCCGCCCACCGAAACAAAAAATTGACAATCTCTACAGCCTGAGTATTTTATCTGTAGCCGCTGAAAAAAAATTCATTTCCGCCTGGCAAGCAGGCAGAAGAGGAGGCTCATATGCTCAAAAGCGGGGATAAGGCACCGGATTTCGTCCTGCCCGACCAGAACGGCAAGCAGGTGCGCCTGAGCGATTACAGAGGCCGAAAGCTCCTGGTCTATTTCTACCCCAGGGCCAGCACCCCGGGCTGCACCACCCAGGCCTGCAGCATCCGCGACGCCGGCGGAGAGCTGGCCGGCCTCGGCACCGCCGCCGTGGGCATCAGCCCGGACCGGCCGCAGGCGCAGAACAAGTTCAGCGCCAAATATGACCTGGGCTTTCCCCTGCTCTCCGATCCCGAGCATGAAACGGCTGAGGCCTACGGGGTTTGGGGCGAGAAAAAGATGTACGGCAAAATCTTCCCGGGCATCCTGCGCTCCTCCTTCCTGATCGACGAGGAGCAACGGATCATTGAGGCCTGGTACAAGATCAGCCCCAAGGACACGGTCCCCAAAGCGCTGGCGGCCCTGGAAAAACTCTGAGCTCCTGCGGGGAAGGCGGGATCAAACCGCCGATCTGCGCTATAATTACATCATGGGCCGGTTGAGCCCGAACCCCTTAAGGAGGAATCCTGTTGTCCCGGGAAATTCTGTTGGCTGGCCTGGACAGTCCCGCTGAGCTCAAGAAGCTGCCCGCAGACAAGCTGCCCGCCCTGGCCGAGGAGATCCGCCGCCTGATCATCCGGACCGTCAGCAAGACCGGGGGTCATCTGGCCTCGAACCTGGGGACGGTGGAGCTGACCCTGGCTTTGCACCGGGTGTTCGATTCGCCCCGGGACAAGATCATCTGGGACGTGGGGCACCAGTGCTATACCCACAAGCTGATCACCGGGAGAAAGGACAGGTTCGCCGGCCTGCGGCAGCTGGGGGGCTTAAGCGGCTTTCCCAAGCACGTGGAAAGCACCCACGATATCCTGGATACCGGGCACTCCTCCACCTCCATTTCCGCCGCCCTGGGAATCCTCCTAGGCCGGGGGGAAGGCGACTCCAAGGTCGTGGCCGTGATCGGCGACGGCGCCCTCACCGCCGGCCTGGCCCTGGAGGGCCTGAACCAGGCGGGACAGCTGGGACGCAACCTGATCATTGTGCTCAATGACAACGCCATGTCCATCGGCCGGAACGTGGGCGCCCTGTCCGCCTACCTGAGCCGCCTGACCACCACCCGGCCCTACCAGTTCGCCAAGGATAAGGCCGACAGCGTCCTGCCCCGCCTTCCCCTGCTTGGACCCCTCACACTCAGCCTGCTGCGTCGCCTGGAACGGGGCTTCAAGGCCCTTGTACTCAAGGAAACCCTGTTCACCGACTTGGGATTCGAGTATGTCGGACCCATCGACGGCCACAATGTCCACAGCCTGATCCGGGTGCTCCAGCGGGTCAGGACCCTGGAGCGCCCCGTGGTGGTGCACGTCAAAACCATCAAGGGCAAAGGATATGCGCCCGCGGAGCAGGATCCCACCCTTTACCACGGGGTGGCTCCCGTAAGCACCGCGGAGGGCAAGCTCGATGACGAGCAGCAGCTGCCCACCTACACGGAGGCCTTTGCGCGCATCGCCGTGGAGCTCGGCGCCGAGCGCAGCAACCTGCTGGCAATTACCGCCGCCATGGCCGACGGCACCGGCCTGAGCGCCTTCCAGCACCGCTACCCGGAGCGTTTTTTCGACGTCGGCATCGCCGAGCAGCATGCCCTGACCTTCGCCTCCGGCCTGGCTTTGGCCGGTGCCCGCCCCCTGGTGGCCATCTACTCCACCTTCATGCAAAGGGCGGTGGACCAGGTCATTCACGACATCGCTCTGCCCGCTTTGCCGGTGGTCATGGCTTTGGACCGCGCCGGGCTGGCGCCCCGGGACGGGGAAACCCACCATGGTGTTTTCGATATAACGATTTTCCGGGCCGTGCCCAACCTGACCATTCTCTCCCCGGCTTCTGCTGGGGAGATGAAAGCCATGTTCCACTACGCCTTCGAGCTTGGCGGCCCGGTGATGATCCGCTATCCCAGGGCGCTCTGCGGCCCTGAGTTGGAAGCTCTCGATTCGCAGCTCGAGGAAGGGTGCCCGGTGCCGGTTCTGGGAGGGGGGAAAGAGGTCCTGCTTTTGTCCCTGGGGGGGCTGTTGCCGGAGGTGCTGTCCGCGGCCGAGCTGCTTAGAACCCGGGGAATCGGCGCGGACGCGGCCAACCTCCGCTTCGTCCGGCCCCTCTCCGCGCCCCGGCTGCGAAGCCTGGCCGCGCCCTACGGACTGGTGGTGGTCGTGGAAGAGGGCGCTTCATCGGGGGGGGTCGGCTCCGCGATCGGCGGCCTTCTGCAGGAGCTCTGCGCGGTGCAGTGCCTGGGAATCCCTGACCGCTTCATCGCCCAGGGCAGCCGCCGTGAGCTGCTCGATCTCTGCGGATTAAGCGCAGCCGGGATCGCCTCTGCGGCGGCGGCGCGGGTCAAACAACTTTCCCGCGGACCGCTCCACCGCCTCTGAGAAGGCGGACCGTTTTACCAGCCCTTGGGCTTACCCAGTATCTCTGCCCAGAGAATCGCTTTTTTCAGGGGGCTCAAAGCCTCGAGCCGACGCCGGCCTGCGCCGGCCCGGCCGGGCTCGGGCTCAAGCGCGGCGGTGCCGGCAAAGCGGCTCCCAGCCTGCGGGATGGGCTGCATCCGCTCGCTTCCTTGAAGCATGGATTCCCGGAGGTGATCCTCGAGGGATTCCACTGTCTCCCCGGCTGGCGGCCGCGGGCGGGAAACGGCCGCAGTCTCCCGGCTTATAACCTGCCGCCGGGTTATCCTCAGGGCCACCGGACGCTGCCTGCCCGAAATCGCAGCCGGAAAGAGCTTCCGCGGGCGGGTGCGGGTTGCGCGCGGTGCGCGGGTTGCGCGGGGCGGCTGCTCCGCCGCCTCATCGGCCGCCCCGCCTCTCGGCTGCGGAGGCGCCGCCGGGGCCCCGGCCTTCTTCTTCCCGCCGCGGGGGGCGCTCTGCCGGCGCCTCATCGCCCGCACCAGCATGGGCCCGAAAATCAGGACCACCACGGGCAGCAATACGATCAGCTCGCGCAGATTTTCCAGTAAATCATCGATACCCATAAAATCCATGACAAAGCCTAGTCTTCACTCTCCTCTTTACCGGTTTCCTCACTGCCGATGGAGCTGCGCATATCCGTGTCGGCCTGGATGTTGCGCAGGCGGTAGTAATCCATGATGCCCATGTTGCCGCTCCGGAAGGCCTCGGCGATGGCTTTGGGGATTTCGGCCTCCGCCAGCACCACCTTGGCCCGGTTTTCCCGCACCATGGCGGACATTTCCTGCTCCCGGGCCCGGGCCGCCGCCCGCCGCTGCTCCGCCACGGCCTGGAAACGCCGCTTGTCCGCTTCCGCCTGGTCGGCCTGCAGCTTGGCCCCGATATTCTCCCCCACGTCCACATCGGCGATATCGATGGAGAGAATCTCGAAGGCGGTGCCCGCGTCCAAACCCTTTTCCAGTACCGTCTTGGAGATCTTATCCGGATTTTCCAGCACATCCTTGTAGGTCCCGGCCGACCCGATGGTGGTCACGATCCCCTCACCGACCCGGGCGATGATCGTTTCCTCGGTGGCGCCGCCCACCAGCCGCTCGATATTGGCCCGTACCGTGACCCTGGCCCGGGCGCGCAGCTGGATGCCGTCCTTGGCCACCGCGTCGATGGTGATCCTCCCCTTCTCGGGATTGGGACAGTCGATGACCTTGGGATTGACGCTGGTCTTAACCGCATCCAGCACGTCCCGGCCCGCCAGATCAATGGCGGCGGCCCGCTGGAAATTGAGGGGAATATTGGCCTTGTTGGCGGCAATGAGCGCCCTGCTGATGAGGATCACGTCGCCTCCGGCCAGGTAGTGGGTCTCCAGGAGGTCCGATTCGGTGGCGATCCCGGCCTTGGTCAACATGATGCGGCTGTCCACGATCAGCTTGGCCTTGACCCTGCGGATCCACATGCCGACCAGTCGTCCCAAACCGATGTGGGCTCCGGAAAGCAAAGCACGGAACCAGAGACCGAAAAATTTTAAAAAAATGGCGATGAACACCAGGGCGGCCAGCCCGATGACCAGATAAATAATAATCATATCAGACTCCTTTGACGATAATTCTCGAGCCCTCGACCTTGATCACCTGTACCCGATTGCCCACGTCCAGGTATTCGCCGCCGGTGACCACACTGTACTTCCGCTCCTCTATCTTTGCTGAGCCCGAGGGCCGCAGCACAGTCATTGCCGTGCCTTCTTTGCCCACCAGGTCCTCATACCTGGAGGCTGTGTAGGAGGCAAATCCGTTCACCCGCTCCTGGGTGTCGTGCAGGATCAGACGCCGGCCTATGAAGGTGCGAGGGAAAACCTTGAAATAGAAAATAATGAACAGGGGAACCAGAACCAAAGCCGAGACCAGCATGACGGTCCCCAGCACGGCGCCATGGTCCCGGTAGGCCGTGACCACGCTGCCGATGATGCTCCCGAGGCCCAGCAGCCCCACGAGCCCGGCGGCGGGGACGAAAAGCTCCACGATAATTGCCACCAGCCCCACCGCCATCAGGCTAACAGGCAGCCACATCTCAAAGCCTCCGGACGACAATGCGATTGCCGCTCACTTCGATGACCTCCACGTCCTGTCCCTTGTCCACGAACTCGCCCTCTGTTTCCACCTGCACTACCTGTTCATCGATCTCCGCCTTGCCCGCAGGCCGCAGGGAGGTCAGGCTGACGCCGCGCCGGCCGACCAGGAGCGAGGCCGCGTTCGGCTCCTGCACCACGAATCCCTCCTGATTCGACTGCACAGATGTCAGAATCAGTCGCTTGAACAGGGGCGCGTGGGGAAAGAACTTCAGGATCAGAGCGAAAATGGCAATGGATCCCAGGAGCGTCAGCCCCACCATCAGCAAATTGCTCTGGAACTGGTCCCACTGCCAGGAGAACTCCGGCCAGATGAAATCCTGCCGGGACAGCACCAGGGAGAAGACTATGAGTATAATGCCGCTGATACCGGCAACCCCGAAGCCCGGGATCAGGAATATTTCCACGGCCAAGAGCACCACTCCCAGCAGAAACAACAGAAGCTCGAGGGAGGCCACGGTTCCCAGCATGGAGCTGCCCAAAAAGACTATGGCGAAGCAGATGATGGCAATGGTTCCGGGCACGCCGAAGCCGGGACTGGTAATTTCCAGGTAGAGGGCGATCAGCCCGACCAGCACCAGAAGGCTGGTCAGCACGGAACCGGTGATCGCGGAAATAATCTGGTCGGGGACCGAGGCCTCGAGCGCCACGATCTCCGCGTCCCCGAGGCCGAGGAAGGTTAGCAGGGCTTCCTGGGACGCCGGGGAGCCGGAGGAGATGCCGTACTCTTCCATCTCTCCGGCGGTGAGGGACAGCAGCTTTCCTTCCCTGGAAATGGTTTTGCCGGTTTCCAGGATCAGCCCGCTCTCCCGGGCTTCCATCTCCAGGTCGGGCAGCTCTTCCCTCGAGATCAGGCGGCGCTCGCCGTCCAGGAATACTTCCAGCAGCTCCACGTCGCTGTCCACCATGGCCTGGGCCACGGCCTTGGAATAGCCGTTTTTCTCCGCCAGGGCGGCCATCTGGGTGCGTACCGCGCTGACCACTTTTTCCGGGGCCATTTCCATGCCTTCGGGGCTCTGGAACACCGGCGCGGCGGCGCCTATGGAGGTTCCCGGCGCCATATAGATGGCCTGGCAGGAGAAGCTGATCAGGGCCCCGGCGGACCAGCTGACGCCGGTCATGGCGGGGTTGGCAGGGATGTAGGCGACGGTCAGGGCGTCTTCGACGCTGCCGATCAGGGTGGTGATCTGGAGAGCCGAGTCGACCCGCCCGCCGAAGGTATCAATCTCGAAGATAATGGCAGGTGTTTCGGCTTCAACGGCCTGCTGGATGCTGCGGCGGATAAAAACCATCAGGGCGCGATCGATCTCGCCTTGAATGGGAACCACGTAGACCGGCGCTTCCGCTGCCGGCACTTCCTGGGCGGCCGCCGGCGGCGACGGAAACAGCTGCATCAGTAGCATCAATAGCATCATCAGCAGCAGTGGCCACACGCGTATAGTTTTCATGAGCATTCCCTTGAGTCTAGAATCAGCACAATCGCCTCTTTTGTCAAGAAATTTCTACCCTCATGTGGGCGGGGGCACCGGCAGCTCCCGGGACTCGGGAAAGGACCCTTGATTAAGTTCTTTATCGTGAATAGAATACACAGCTGGAATTAATTCCACAAAAACACAATAAAATAAGGATGCTACATGAAACTGAGAAAGTGGCTGCTGCCTATCGGCCTGCTGCTGCTCCTGGGCATCATCGCTCTGGGAGTGTACATCAGTACAGCCGAGTTCGATACGACCCTGGAACTCACTTTTCAGGATGGAGTCAGCAAGAGCTGGGTTTGGGACGCTACCCTGAAAATTCAGGACAGGATCATCAAAAGCTATTATCAATCCGACGCCGGTCCGCGGAGCTACCGCTTCACGAACCTAAAGCCCGGGCAGGCAATCCTGGAGATCAGCGCTCCCTCCTATGTGCCGGTGAGCCTGCCCGTCGAGCTCGAGCGGGGGAAAAATGTTCTTGCCGAACCGGTGGAGATGTTCGGCTTCGAGATTCCCGATCTCGACCATTTCGTGATCTTTGAGGGCCTCGACGGGAACGACATTGTTTCCGAGATCCGCCCGGTGGGCGGCGACGGCCGGGCCATACTCAATCATCCCTGTATGGACCTCTGGATCGGCTGCCTGGTCTCCGCCCAGGTCAAGGAGGGTCTCTACGTTCAAGAGCCCACGGAGAGCGGCTCCTCCCGCGGCGAGATACTGTTCCAGGGCAGGATCGACTACGAATTCGATTCGCTGCCGGAAACGACCTTCCGCTACTACAGCCGCATCCCGGGCGCCCGCCTGGGCGACAACTCCGCCCCCTACCTGGTTATCGACTACCTGATCATCCTTCCCGATCCCCGCAAAATCACCCGCGACGAGATCGACGCACTCATGAGCAAGGCCGGGAGCCTGAGCGAGCCGGAAGCATTGATTGCAATTTTGGACAGCCAACAGGACAAACTGAGCTACCATATCTACACGTCCTGGAATGTGGAAAGGGGCAGGTCATGATAGAGACCCGGAAACTTACGAAGTGCTACGGCGCATTCAGCGCCGTGGACGGGATCGACTTGAAAATCAAGCCCGGGGAGATCTACGGTTTCCTGGGTCCCAACGGGGCGGGCAAGACCTCGACCATCATGATGCTCTTAGGGGTAATACGTCCCA
>Ga0272442_10002859_pt1 | contig 24610 bp, 20 predicted proteins | sample SSMForm2O_FD_200262 | JGI IMG/M metagenome (GOLD analysis project Ga0272442, IMG submission 200262) | Marine sediment archaeal communities from Little Sippewissett salt marsh, Falmouth, MA, United States - SSM-Form-2O | ecosystem: Environmental > Aquatic > Marine > Wetlands > Sediment ... | reverse complement strand
GCTTACGAAAAACAGTTTTTCTACATTATTGCCGTGCGCGCGCAATTTCAGAACAATCCCTTTGCTTACCTCGCCAAGAGACACAATGTTGAAAGCAGGTATATTCCGCCGCCATTTGGAGGGGTCTCTTCCAATGAAATAATTCACACTGGTTGCAACCGGTTTTTCGCCGGATACTTTGCCTGTTTCGGCACCCGCGATAGTCTCTTCGATAGCGCATGCCCTGCGTCCCGTCTCCCCGCCCCCTGTAACGGGAAGCAAATAGACAATGCTTCGATCGCCCTTGATGTATACAGTGCCGCCAAAAGTCTCGGCGTAGTATTTGATCGACCCATCTCTCAAGTGGCCGACGTTTTCTATGAACGGGACACGCGCGGAGACGGGCATAACCGTTTCCGCCGAGATGGGAAAACAAGCAAAGGAAAGAGACACCAAAAGGTACGCACAACACAGAAGAAAACTTTGCATGGTGTTCATCTCCTTACATGCAAGTTGACAACATAATCAAGTGGGGGCAGTATTGATGGAATTCCGCCCCCTGCGGTTATCACGCATACTTGCTTGGACAATATCTGATTGTCCGGGTCGGTGTCACGGAAAATAGGGTGAAAAAAGAGTCTGTTTTCGAATGGCTCAAGAGGACCGCATGTGTGCTGGGTTTTGCAGTACTGGTGGCCTTGGTCTTTGCTCTTGATTGGTATTACAGATCCGCCGAGGAGACTGAGGCGGGGGTGAATCAACCGGACTCACTACGCCATGTTCCTCCCGAGAAACGGCATGAGAATCTGGACAACAAGATCGTGTCCGGCCTTAAGTCTCCGGGAAACAAGGGGATCGAGCAGATAGAGGTCGGATCCTTGGTTATCAGGAAGAAGAAAATGGGGTTCATTCGCATTGGCGGGCTTAATGAGGTCCTTCTTGAAGATCTGCGGGTAACCGTCAATGAAGACTTCTTTTTGCCGTCGTGCGAACCATCGGCCCGGGGTAGGGAACAGGCCCCTTCGGCGGTACAGTCTCCCGGCAAACACAGCTCTCTGGTGAACAGGGGTCATTCACATCTGGTCGGTGGCACTTCGAGAACGGGGATCCAGCTACGGCAGCTTGTTCGCGACCTCGCTCCGCAGGTCCGGAGCTTGTCGCTTTTGAGGCCGAAGAAAGTGTCCAGTGTAACCGTTTGTAATGTCTCCGTTGTCCTGGCAAGAGAGAACGTGCCCGACTTATGTATTGTTGAATGCAGAAGTCTGGCGCCTGACCCGGAGGAGAGAGAGCTGAAACTTCATCTGAAAGGTCGTGTTACTTTTCGAAACACTGCCGATGAGACTCTTCACTGCGGAAAGGCGGTCGTATGTTTGGACGAACGGTGTCTGGTGATAGCCGGGGATGTGACCGTGCTGACCTCTGACGGCACCAACAAACTTGAGAAGCTGCGCTTTCCTCTGGACTCACTCGTAAAGAATCCCGGGTTCCTCACTTTCCGTCTCCGCCATTGACTCATTCAGATTGCTTGCCCTGCGCACATGCATCTTTTCTCCGGCACGGTAAAGCTGAATACGTTCTTTACCTGTCCGATATTTGCGGTGGCGTAATCGTTGGTCTGGGCTGCACCCGTTCAGGGGTAGCCGTTGGTCAGACCTTCGTTAATGAGCCAGTTGTAGAACGGCTGAGCTACGTACTTGACCTGACCCAGGTTGGCGGCTTGATAATTCTTGGTTGCAGTGAAGCCGGCAACTAACATTGCAGCCGACGGTGCGCCGTTGGTTGCGACATCATTGGCCGTATCCAGGGAGTTGGACATGGCCGTGTATGCGGATGTCCGCCACCTTTATGCGATTGGTTGTGTCTGTATCCTGCGGCAAAGATGACGCCGTATTATGTAGCGTCACCGTTGGGGCTGTGTTGGCTCCGCCGCAAATGCCCCGGATAAGGACATCATCGACCGACATGCTGCTGAAATTGTCCCCGCCGGTGACGTCGATATGCCCCCACCGGATGTAGACGGTTGCCTGGCCGTCGACATAGTCGCCAGGGGGCAAAGGCAGATTTGGTTTGCTGAAACGGGCACACATGGGTACAATTTCAGGCATGCGTGTTTGGAGGCACAGCCGTAGTCGTGTCATGTGCCGATTCGTTCTCAGAGCGCGACATCCCAGAGTTGCAGCCCTTTTGCTCGTTCTCGCCATTATAAGCATTGGCGACTCACACGCGGGGCCAGTTCAAATTAAGGGTGTTCGACAGCTGGGAGAGCGTTGGATCGCCCAGAGCGCCATCTTTCGACGAGAGAAAGACCAGATGGGACAGCCCCTCCGCTATCAAGTTAAGAAGATCCGCAAGATCAAGCTCGGCCCTGAAACGCTTCCTTTCTATCACGTCGAGCTTGAACCGGAAGGTTATCTGGTGATCAACAGTGATGACGATCTGGCTCCAGTTATCGCCATGAGCACGATTGGAACACTCGATCTCAGGAAGCGGCATGACAACGCTTTGTATGCCCTGCTTGAGCGCGATCTTATCGCCGCCACGAATGAGCTGAAGAGGGTCCGCATAAAGGGCGTTCGCCCGCCACATTTCAAGAAGAATAAGAAGCTATGGGACCGGCTTTCCCCTGATGCGGAGGCTGCGAGCAGCCAGCCGGATGAAGAGTTGGTCTATGCTGACGTTGCGGTTACAAATACCCAGCCAGAGGGGGATCTGCTCTACTACACGCCCACAAATGCAATCGCGGTGGACATACTCGTGTCGACCAGATGGAACCAGTGGAACCACTACAATGATCTGTGTCCGGAAGACGGGTCAGTCGGAGCGTATGATGGTCGGGTCCCGGTAGGATGTGTCGCAGTGGTCGGCGCACAGATCATGCGGTATTACGCCTGGCCTCCTTTTGGGCAAGGGTCCCATTCATACACGGATAGCAGTGGATCAATCACCGGTTACCATTCTGTTGTGTTCTCGGATACATACGACTGGACAAACATGCAGAACAGCTATACCTGGAACGTCGCGGAACCTGCTGTTGCGGTCGATGCTGTGGCAGAGATCATGTACGAGGTCGGAGTTGCCGTTAACATGGGCTACGAATCAGATGGGTCCAGCGCGTCGCCATCGACGTTGAACAGCCAGATGAACAACCATTTCTTTTACGATAAGGGCACGTATTACTCACGTTCCGTTGACGAGGCCACGTTCGACAGCTTGCTTCGGCAGGAATTGCTGTCGAATAGACCTGTTATGGCGACTATCCCTGGTCACGCAATTATCGTTGATGGTTACGTGGACGAAGTTGGCGGATACTACTATCATATCAATTATGGATGGGGCGGAGTGAATGACGATTGGTATCTGCTCACCGGCATTCCCGGCGGCGGACTGCAGAGCGGCATTATGGGTACACAGCCGCAGTCTGAACCTTTGTGGTCCCCCGACATTGCCGCCACGAACATGACAGGCAATTTTGATTTGGACTGGTTTTATCCATCCAACCGTCTCGGCAGTGTGACGGCGTTCCGTGTGGATGAGGGCACTTATGGATCCGCGACAAACACCGTTGACGACTGCTCTGATACGGCCGCCTGGACTATGGGCAGTTGGACGTCTTCCGTACCCGGCAGCGACAGCTTGGGCAGCTGTTTCTGGATGGAGTCAGGTTCTTACGGCACACATGCCATGGTCTCGCGTGAAGAATTTCGCATCAAGACAGGCACCACATTAAGCTTTGACTATGAGGTGCACCTTTACGACGACAGCTTCCTGGTCCAGATCTCTCCTGACAACGGCAACACATGGTCAAATCTATTCTCCATAATGAGCCCCCAGAGTTATCCTGGTTCCTGGACGCGAGAGAGCATTTCGCTGAGCGCGTACGCGGGTAACGACTGTAAGATACGGTTCACATATTACCTGCCATCGGGCAGTTACTATCCCAATGAAGGCATATGGGTCGACGAGATCGTGGTCAGCAACGCCGCGGTCAGGACCTGGGTCGCGCTGTCCACCAACGTTTCATTTGACGCCACCTCGTTTTCTGTCAGCGGCCGTGCTTCCGGCGATTACTGCTACCGGATTGCCGCCCACGACGGCACGGCATGGCAGGAGAGTTCCAGTGACGTTATGGTGACCGTGCTCTCCGGCACCCCCGCCTGGTGGCGCACACGATCAGTTGTGGTAGGCGCGAACACGAACGATTATGCGGCAGCGAATCAAGGTCAGGTCAAGTGGATGGCCCAACAGGCGTACCTGGAAATGGAAGACGTTCTCGCAGGCTCAGGAGGCGCCGGCGCAACGATCACGGCTCTTGTCGGTAGTTTCACATCGGAAAACAATTACCAGGCTGTAAACGCAGGACAGCTGAAAGCAGTCGCAAAGCCGTTCTACCAGCGGCTTGGCGCCTCTTATCCCTGGTCGGCCACTACGGCAGACGACATTGACTATGCGGCGGTGAATATCGGCCAGGTGAAGCAGGTATTCAATTTTCACATCACGCCATAGTGCCTCTTCGCAGGCATGCCGCCGCAGGTCAAGAAACTTACTCGCAGCCATTCTCATTATGTCTCCAATGGGAGTCGGCGAACGATTACGGGCGACGATTACGGAGCACGATTAGCGCGTGCTCGTCTTTTCGTTGACCGTCGTCGTCGCCGTAGTCGTCCACCGCTGCACACATTTTGGTCGGTGTGGGACGTTTTTGGCAGCCGGAAGCACGGATTCGGCGCAATGGCGCAGTCATGGCACAGTACGACTGTGGGTAACCGTCAGGCGTCTTGAGTGGCGTAAGGGCCGATCTCGAGTCCGCGCATCATGAAGTCCATCATGGCCGCCCAAGACGGGAAGCAGTGATAGCAGGTGACATCGCCATTGGAATGTTCAATTTTGGAGCAGTTCTGATACTGCACGTTTTTAGACTGCGAGGAGGAGTACCAGGTCCCGTCCAGCGCAATCAGCTCGGTGTCATGAACGGCGCGGAACGTGTCGAGGATGCCCTGCTCCCGGAAGGCTTCGTAGACACGGTCGTAAACCGGATAGATCGCCTGCGGCTCGACCGGATCGAGTATGTCGCGAATGTGGTTGTCTGACGGCGTTTTCTCGACCTGGAAGAGCGTTTGCGCGTTGCTCTGCCCCTTGTTTTGTTCCATGGTCTTTTGGTGCGCCAAGAACGAGGGAGACTGGGTGAAGAACACGGAAAAGGCGCTAAACCCGATGCTTTCCATGGCGTACTGCGTATTGTCTCCGGTGCGCTTGTCGGCACGCCCTTCAACAGGAACTCGCGGCGGTCAAAATGAGAATCGCTGATATTCGTGTCGGCGATATTGACATGGGCGGTCTTTCCGATATAGGGTAGGCGCTTCGTTAGTTTGGAGATCGACGTCAGTGCGAGGCGGTGAGCATGTGAACCGCTTCGAAACGAGGTGTAGCCCTGTTGGCTGCTGTTGGTGACATGGTTGTGAGTCAATCTTTGGTTTGGCCTTTCACGGTGTTTGATCGGGACCAGGAACCACGGGTCTGGACCTGCGCGAGAACCATTTCACGCTGGGAAAAGAAGTTTGCCCGGTGGTCGAAAGGGCGGAAGATAAAGACTCCGCCTTCCGCTGAACCTGCACTTGCGACCTTTGACTTTCACTGCTGAACGGGTCTGATCAAGTCCAAAATTTTCTTGTTTTATGTAGTAGTGGCTTATGATTAAGTCACCAAGCCCCGGCTGCGGGGTCGAGTCTGTGGGCGCGCTCGTCTCCGCAGGCGGTTGAGTCAGAAGAGGTGAATATGGACAGCTCGTTCCGCGATTGCGGCATGAGTTGCCAGCGGTGTATTTTGGTGGGGTTGGACCTGGAACCGTCCCAGAGCGGAAGAGTCTCAAAGCTTCTGATTGACGCCGCGGGTCGATCTGAGTTAGGATTCCAGTAGGTAGAACATAGGGCATAACGGCGATTGATGGTCTGTTTGGGCGGACAGCAATTCGGGGGGGGTAATACTGTGAACCGTTATTTGTCACGATCGAGAAGCTGTCTTGATATCGTTGTTTGCCTTACGGCAGTCATATTGTTCGCACACCCTTGCTTCTCGGATAATGTTGTTTCCAGGCCGGCTGGCTTTGTACGAGTCGAACTTGTGCCGCAGGGTAATACGCTGGTTTCGCTTCCGTTTGTTCCTTATGATGACTCCATTCAATCCGTATTCGATGGTCAGTTGAGCGGTGTGCCGTGTGTTGTTCGCAAATGGGATGCGGTTGGTCTGGTTTACACGGACGCCACGTTGCAGTCGGACTTGTGGTATGAGGACGTTGAGTCTCAGACTCTGTCCACGATGACCCTCAATCCGGGTGAAGGTTTCGCGGTGCGGAACGGAAGCGCCGAGACGCAGACTGTGTTTTTTTGTGGCAATGTCGTGTTGGATGCCGGATCCACGGTAAACCTGCACCCATCTTTGAATCTTATCGGTTATCAGTTTTCGACGAGGATCGATAAGGACGACGTCACGCTGGCGTCTGAGACGGACCTGTTGATGGGTAAGGGTTATTGGTACGAGGAACCGGGTGACGAGGTCGTCGAGTGGACTGAACCTCGTCCTTACGCTGATCCTTTCCCCTCGAGCGGAAAGCCGAGCATTGTGCAGATGGCCGTCAACGGCGACGGGGATGCGATGTCATTGACGGTCAGTTGTTCCGGCGCGGCGGGTGAGGCGCTCGACATCATGTATCAGGACGTTTCTTCTGACGAAACGTTTGTCAGTGGAAACGGCTGGCAACTGGCGGCGGGAAACCTGGCGGTTGGTGGGGCGAGCGTTGTGTGGACGGATGTCGGTGCGGCCGGTCGTGAGAGCATCGACAATGTTTCGGCCCGGTACTATCTTGTTGGCCGTGCGGACATAGACACTGACGCGGATGGGCTTCCCGATGCGAGAGAGTTGTTTTTGTATGCAACAAATCCGGACAATCCCGATACTGATGGTGACGGCATGCCGGACGGCTGGGAGTTGGCGAACGGCTTGAATCCGAATCTTGATGATGCCGACGGCGATCCTGACGGCGACGGCATCTCCAATCTTTCAGAACATCTGCGTGGGACCGACCCCGAAGATTCCCGCGTCGAAACCGCGACAATCTATGTTGACGCCACACTCGGCGGTGACAGCAATGCGGGTCTTTCGCCGGCGAGCGCAAAGCAGACAATAGGCGCTGCGGTTCAGATCGCGATTCCGGGTGACAGCATAGCCATTGCCGAGGGCATCTATCGGGAGAAGGTGGAGATCCCTAATGGGGTCAAGATGGTGGCCAGGGGCGTAGTCCGTCTTGCTCAGTAAAGAGTGTTTTGAACTGTTCACACACAGGAGATAGTACGATGAAGGTGATCACGCCAAACAAAGTCATTGCCGTTGCGGGAGCTGTATTCTTGGCAGTTGGCTGCACACATGTTCTCGCCGAATCTGCATGGGAGGCCGACCGCATCGCCGGCACCAACGCATCCTACAACAGTTATTTCCTTGGCAAAGTAGGAATCGAGACAGCAGATCCCCGGTCTCCTTTGGACGTCGGCCGGTGGTCAGGAATGCCCGGAGACGCCTCAAACGTTAAGGCGAGTATTGCCGGAGATGCCTTTGTCGGCAATGTTGGTGGGAATGTGGCACGATTGCGGATGGGGGCAAATGCCAATTCCGGGTTTTTCTCTTTCAATGAATATTGGACAGCATCGGGACTAAGAACCATCAACACGAACAAGACGAGTTGGTCCGTTCAGCTTCATGGAGACGGCGACTACTTCCGTGTTGGTCGAGCAGCAGCAACAGATGGGAGGCCTTCGTATGTCAATCTACTGCATCTGTCGGGCAGCGGCAATCTTGGGATTGGGACGACTGATCCTCAGTCTCCCTTGGATGTTGGTAAGTGGAATGGAATACCCGGAGACGCCTCAAACATTAAGGCGAGTATTGCGGGAGATACCTTTATCGGCAATGTTGGTGCGAATGTGGCACGATTGCGGATGGCGGCAAATGCCAATTCCGGGATATTGTCTTTCAACGAATACTGGACGGCAGGGGGACTAAGAACCATAAACACGAACAAAACAAGTTGGTCCCTTCACCTTCAGGGAGACGGCGACTACTTCGGTGTTTGCCGGGCAGCAGCAACCGACGGCGCTCCCTCATATTCGACTCTTCTATACGTCAAAGGAAGCGATGGATCTGTGGGTGTTGGCACGGAGTCCCCGTCAGAAACTTTGCATGTTGCAGGATCAGGACGTTTTGATGGCGGGATTACGTACGTGCATCCTCAAGGCGATCTCTCAATGGGCTCATTCACGAACGCGCCTTGACACGGGCTGAAGTAGCCAACCGTGAATACCTACCCCAGAACCGACAGCCGGTTACTAGGCCGGCTGCACCTGGTGGGTCCTTCAACGCAGCTCTAAGTCATGGGTGTCCGCAAAGACCATCTGTTTTGTCGTTCTGAGTTCCATTGTCTTTCACGACGAGAATGAATTCCCCGAACTCGCTGCGTAGCGCTTCAGTTTCGCTGGCTTCCCAAGGCGTCACCCTTTTGATTGTCTTGGTATCGGCGGGAATTTTGGGCAGGCTCCTGACGCCGATCGAATTCGGGCTTTTCGCCATCGTCCTGGCGATCGAGAGACTGGTAAAGCCGCTTATGGACTTCGGATTGACGCCCGCCTTTCTGAAAAGCGAGGACGATGGACAAGCGACATGCAATCTCTTCTTCACCCTTAATGTGATGACCGGCGGCGCCATGATGCTATTCCTGCTTGGCGCGGGTGGCGTATTGAGTTGGGTCTACGGCAAGCCGATCCTGTTCGCGTTGTCGACGGCGCTCGCGATCTCGGCGCTGCTAACTGCCTGCGCGAATCAACCCATTATGGTTCTCAGTCGTCAATGTCGGTTCGAGATGGTCTCGCTGGTGAGGGTCGGCTCTATGTTGGGTGGGCAATTCGTGGCTATCGGCATGGCCGCCTACGGACGAGGCGTTTGGTCTTTAGCGGGGCGAGCCCTGACCCAAGCCGTGTTTTTCCTGCTGCTGGCACATATTATCGTGCGTAGGGGGTATCGTCTGGTCGGCTTCTCGCAAATCAGGGCGCAGATTCACCATGTGGCCTTCGGTGGGCAGATCGTGGCCAGTCGACTGATCAACGGTGCACGACTGGCGATGGATCGCCTCCTCATCTCGGGTTTCTACGGCACGCGGATCGTCGGCTTCTATGACAGAGCCTTGATGCTGGCCTGGCTGCCCGACTCCAGAATTCGAGCGACACTGGCGTTGCCGATCTTGGCGCACCTCGCTCGCGGCGAGCAACGCGACCTTTCCGAACCGTACCGTTTGTTAGTAACGAGTTTGTCGTTGACCGTGGGGTTCGCCTGCCTGGTGTTGACCGTTGTTGGGGATCGCCTCCTCCCTTGGCTCATGGGTCCGCAGTGGTTGGTGGGCGGGGTATTCCTGCAGATTCTCGGGCTGTGGGGCTTCGCCAAACTGCTCCACGGCGTGACCGAAATCATATATATCAACGAGCGGCGCATGCGCTCCTGGAATGCACAGAACTTGCTGTCATTTCCTTTGATTCTTGTCGCGCCCGTCTTGGTCCTTGTATGGCGTGGCGGGGAGGTCACGTTTGTTTTCGCCTACAGTCTGGCGTTCTTCGTATTCTGGACGGGGACGCTGCTGGTAACGTTCTGGCGGCTTGCTTCGTCGGTTCGACCAGTCGTCCGATTGACGCGAAGTCTTTTATTGAGCATCGGTATCCCGTTGGCCGTTGGCTTCACCGTTAAGTACCTGCTGATTGGTGCGGGATTCGTCCGCAACGACATTATCAGTGAAGCCGGGCTAGTGCTGGTTTGTCTAGCCATGGCGGCGGCTGTGCCGCTGGCTGTGCTGCTGGGGGATCGGCGCACGTTTTGCGAGGTCCTAAGCTTTGTCGCCGCGCGGCTTCACGGCGCACGTGCCACCTGAACCATCGAGCACCAAAGAAACGGAATGATATCGCCATCTGCCATCATCTATCGATTCTGGACTGAGCTCCGGCGCCGAGTCTTGGCCGCTCGTTATTCTGGGGGTCGCTACATCACGTGCAACGACGTGACATTGTACTGCAACTATCGTCTGCCCACTTCCGTCTGGTATCGTCAATCCATACGTACCGGGCGGCAGGAACATTTCGCCACGGATCAACGGTTGTTCGACTATCTGTTACCACAAACCAACGGGAACGTTTTTGTTGACATCGGAGCGCACTTTGGTTGGTATACAGCCTTTATGGCATCTCATAGTGCTGTGAGAGGGCGGCATCAACCGACGATTCTGTCCCTCGAAGCAGATTCGCCCAGTTACGCATGCCTTTCGAAAACCGCCGATAAGCATACGGACATACGCATGATAGCCCTGCATGCGGCACTGCATCATACCACCGAGAATATCCCTGCCTATCTCCCCGCCGCCGATGGCAAAGGCACCTGTCTTCATACGTATGCGGATACGGCAGGCGGTCAGGATAGCATTGCGATCAAGGGGTTGGCGCTGGACGACATCTGTGAAAAATGGCTGGAGCCTGACGACAAGATTGCATTCATCAAAATCGATATCGATGGAGCCGAGCCAAATTTATTTGCGGGCGGCGAGCGCTCTCTCGAAAAGCATTCGCCATTCATCCACATGGAGTTCTGGCCGAGGGGCCTTCGAGAATTCGGCATATCTCCAGATGACTATCTGGCCGATCTGCTGGAGCGATTTGAGGTTTCGCTTTGCCTATCTTCTGAACCCTTCTTACGAAAGCTGGAATCCTGCCGGTCCCTATACGACAGCGAGGAATGGACCAAGAAGAGTGAGCAGATATGCGACCTTCTTCTTGTTTCGCGAGCCGCCACGTGAATTTGGATATCTAGCTTCGGGTTTCGCTGCTCGACTATGTATTTCAGCCGCTGAATTTTGTATGCTGCGACGGGCAAGCGCTAAGGCACTGAATCATGAAAGACACTAGTCTCGTTACCCCCGTGTTCCTCATTTCTCTTCCGCGTTCGGGCTCGACGCTTCTGCAGAGGCTTCTGGCGACCCACGAGGCCATCGCCACCTGCGCCGAGCCTTGGATCATGCTCCCGCTAGCCTACATCTCCCGAACGAACGGGATCTGGACTCAGTACGGGCATCACCAATCGGTAAAGGCGTTGCATTGTTTTGAAAATCATCTTGACATGGGACAGACAATCCATGTCGAGGCCATCCGCGCCTACGGTATGACGATGTATCGCGCCGCGGCCCGGGGATGCCCTTGGTTCCTGGACAAGACCCCGCGATACTACCACATTATTCCCTTCTTGGCAGAAGTCTTTCCGGACGCACGATTTGTGTTTCTGTTTCGAGATCCGCTCTCCATAATCGCGTCCATGATCGATGTCGTACGCGGGAACTCGATCAGACGGGTCGACCACTTGGCCCACGATGTTGATGTTGCTCCACGGCTGATGGTGCGAGGCATTCAACACGTAGGCAATCGCGGGATAATCCTCCGATACGAGGATCTCGTGCAAACACCGGAAGTTCACCTCGAACGGTTGTTCGAATTTCTAGGCTTGCCTCCGGAGAAAGAGGCGCTTCGAAAGTTCGTCGACGTATCGTTTCAAGGTCTCGGCGATCCCCTCACGGAATCGAAGAAAAGAAACATTTCCGGAAAGCTCGACAAATGGCGGGATATCGTGGATTCGCCGCTTCGCCGACTATATGTTCGCCGCAAATTGCGTTTCTGGAATGATAGGTATCTCGAGATTGGCGGATACCCGCGAGAAGCGTTGTTTCGCAACCTCGCTTCTGCTAGGATAAGTCGCCTGCGACCGGAGGAATTGCTCTACTTAGCCGAATCGAGCCTGGCTTCCGGTGCAAAATGGATGGTCTATTCGTTCTTTGCCAAGGAAAGGGCTTTGTAGGATGACACTTCCACTCGTCAAACTGGATTCGTGGGTTCTGGACATTCTTGTCGACCCACTTGACAAGAGTAGGCTTCGCAAAATGGAAGGGTACGACGATGTTTGGCTCAGCGAATACGGACGTGTTTATAGAGCAATAGATGGCGTGCGTGATCTCCGCGTGCTCCAGACCGACACTACGCAGAGCGCACGAATCTGGCGCAAGGGGCAGGCTGCCTACGAGACATGGTCGGCCGAGATGGCCGTCAATGACGACTACGATACCTATATCCGCGAGATCGAAGGTGTGCGCGAAGTGTACGAGGCACTGCCGATTACCGGGGTTTGCCTTGACGTCGGCGGGCACCAAGGACGCGTTCGCTATTTTCTAGACGACAACGTACGCTACATCTCGTGTGATCCGTATCTCAATGTGCTGGCCCACCTCGACGCGCAACCCAACCTTCTCAAAGCCTACCCATGCCTCAACGAGCCGTGCAATTTTGTCTGTGCCCAAGCTGAGTATCTACCCTTCGCCGCCCAGTCGTTCGATACGCTACACATGCGATCCGTTCTGGACCACTTCGCCTCGCCGGAGCAGGCATTGCTTGAGACATACCGCGTTCTGAAAGCCGACGGCTTTCTCGTGCTCGGTACGGCCGTGAGGTTCGGCAAGCGGGGCACGCCGTCGGCAATGGTGTTGGCCAAGGAGTTCGCCAGCCACGTCCTCCAAGCCCTTCGAATTCGTCGTTCGGCTGACTTCCATACATGGAAACCGACATACCGGATGGTCGTTGACCTGATCCAACGGTGCGGCTTTAGCATTGAACAGGAACACTGGCAAGAGGGAACCAACAATCGCGTGATCTATCTCCGGGCCCGGAAAATGTCCCCCTTCCCCAGATTGGAGACCGAACCAGCCTCATGATACGACTAATTCACCACTGTTTGTATGGAGAATGATAGATCATGCGACGTCCGGTGACCAACCACAACCAGGCCAAACGCGACGCATGGGTGCGTCGGACGCTGTCTGAGGTCCCGAGTGGAAGCAGGCTATTGGATGTCGCGGCCGGGTTTTCCCGCTATCGAGACGCGTGCGACCATCTGGTGTACGAATCGCACGATTCCTGCCAGTTGCCTCCCGATATCACTAAGTACGCTGAACATACGTACGTGAGTGATGTGTGCGCGATTCCCGCGCTGGACTCGAGCTATGATGTGATTCTCTGCACAGAGGCGCTTGAGCATTTTCCCGATCCGTCCGCGGCACTGCGCGAAATGGGGCGCCTGTGTAAGCCCGCGGGACTCCTGATCCTAACCGCGCCTCTCGGCAGCGGCCTCCATCAGGAACCCTATCATTTCTACGGCGGGTTCACGCCCCACTGGTACCATCGGTTCCTCGAAGAGTGCGGATTTGTAGTGGAGACCTGCCAACCTGCCGGTGGATTCTTCTTCAAATTCGCGGAGGATGCCCTGCGTGCCGAGGTCTATCTGCGGAAAGGGATCGATTGCACCCGGTGGGCCAGGCTGTTGTGGCCGATGTATGGCCCGGTGCTCCGGTGGTTGATTGCGCCGATCATGCGAGCCGCGGATCGTGCATCCTCCGAGACCAAATTCACCGTGGGGTATCATGTCACGGTTCGCAAGACATCCGCAAAGTAATGAGGACCGTGACTAACTAGCTCCGGTTCTCCATACAATCCCACACGACGAGTATCGCAACCAGCTATGGCAAAGAAACAGCTTAATGAGGTTGATTGGGTCCCGATGCCGACACGTTCAATGCATCCCGCACGCAGGTCACATACGGAGAGCGCCAGGAGGATGAGCAGCTCGATATCTGAGTCCGTCGCAGCCGTCGTTTTTGTGATCAATGCTCTGGTGCTAGGGCTTGTTCGAGTTAATGACGCCTGGCGCAGTGGTGTCTTTTGCCTGTGTCTGGGTATCCTGTGTCTGGTTCTGGTTCGTCGCATGGCCAGATCACTACGAGATAATCGTCTTCGAAGGCTTTCGCTCGTTTTTGCTGTGAAGTTGGCCGTCGGTACTACGCTCCTCCTTTATTGTTGGGCTCCCGATTTGCCTACGGCCACGCCCTGGCGCGGTTTTGATCCCATGCGATACTATTGGGCGGGGCAGCGATTATTGGAAGGGGGCTTTCATCCGGATTCTGTCGCCCAGGAGTCGATGATTAATAGGGGCGTCGTCTATTGGGTGGCGTTCGCCTTCCTGCTGCTCGGGACGAATCCGATTGCTCCGTTCTTGGCAAACTGTCTGCTTACTCTCCTCGCTTCGATTATGCTGATTTCCACGGCATACGCAGAAAAGACGACACGAGCCAGATGGGACTGGAAGCTTGGACTATGGATGCTGATTCCCCAGTTCGTGTGGTACGATGTCCAGTCGGGGCGGGATACGCTTACTGCAAACGGAGTGGTATTGGCTGTTTGTGCGTTTGTCCTCGTTTCCCGACGCGGAGGCACTTCAACCGCGCTCCTTGGCCTTTTCGGTATTTGTGTGATCGGGTTCATACGTTGTCAGATGCTCCCGGCAGTCTTCTTGATCGTGATAATGTTGCAGGTAATGAAAGTCTGGCGAGTTCGTCGGCGTCGTCTTCTTGCCGTGGTAATAGTGGTGGTGATTGCAGTGGTTGGGCTCACCCCCTCCCTGTTTGCGCGCGTCATCGGGGGACGTGGATTCAGCGGATGGAACGAGGAATTTCGTCGCTTGGATATCGAAGCGGATCGAACTTATCTTGTATTGGAGAAGCACCAGGAAGACTTCTCCGAATCATCAATCGGAAGGCTGTTGATCCCGCCGAACACCTATGCCATACCGTTCTATCTTCCCGTCCGGGCTGTATCCTATCTGGTTATTCCCCTTCCCGGTTCTTTGGTCGGCCTCTTCTCGCCCGCAGTACTGGACTGGTCGTGGATGAACAGGTTGTCCGCCACGATGACCTCCTTGCTGTGTATTGCGTGTACGCCGTATCTGTTGGGAGCAGTCCACCTCGCGATCAAGGCAAAGCCGGGTACTCGTACCTTCGTTATTCCTTTGGCGATTCTTCTTGTAACCATCGCGGGAGCTACAGTAATTCTGCATGTTCGCTACCGCGTGGTGGCGATACCTTGGCTGGCCGCATCCGCCTGGATTGGGGCGCTGGAAAATCCGCAAAGACTACGAGTCTATCTGGCTCACGTTCTTTCGGCAAGTTTCTCGATCGCATTGCTTTATTATCTTTTTAAGATGGGGGGCGTATGACGACAACCGAAGGTCCAGCAGTGACCGTCCGACTGAAAGGCGGCTTGGGCAACCAGATGTTTTGCTATGCGGCAGCATACGCGCTGGCCACACGGAACGGGATGAAACTGATCTTAGACGACATCTCTGGGTTCGCGCGCGACCTGCGCTACCGACGAGAATTCGCCCTAGACGCGTTTCGTGTATCCGGAACGAGGATCTCGTTAGACAATGCCTACACCTGCCCTTCGAGAGTCTGTCATGCCCTTCGAGGCCGTCTAACGCGCCATCGGCCCTTCCAGAAGCGAAAAGTGTTGGGAGAACAGTGCCAGAACGGCATCTTCTCCGTCGATCGTCGATTAGTTGATATACCCCTCCGTCGCAGCGTCTATTTGGACGGATATTGGCAATCGCCGGCCTACTTCGAGGACGTGCAGACCGAACTCCGGGAAAGACTCACACCGGTGGCTAGCTTGGCCCCCGATCGAGAAGTCTTGGCGCGGCAGTTCCGCGCGTGCGCTTCCGTCGGCGTGGGAATCCGATTGTTTACTGACGCGGGAGAGAATTCCATCCATCGCGTGTTGGACATGCAGTACTATGAGGCCGCTATGGATCGAATAGCCTCGATGGTCGACCAACCCCACTTCTACATCTTTTGCGACCGCCCAGATCTGTTAGCTGCCTCATTGCGTGAAAATGATCGGTGCACGATCATTGATAGTCTCACCGAAAACCGCAAGGCCTGGGAAGATCTGTGGCTGATGGCCCAGTGCCGGCATTTCATCATCGGCAACAGCAGCTTTCACTGGTGGGCGGCATGGCTCGGACGGAATCATGGAAAGATCGTTATCGCCACCCCGAGAGGGTGGTTAAATGAAGAGTCGCTTTGTCCAGAGTGGATCCACTTCTAAAGTCAGCAGAAGAACGGGAGACTGAACGCCATGTGTGGCATTGTCGGATGGACTGAAAGACAAGGATGCGTCAATCCGGAGCGTCTACGGACGATGCGCGATACGATGCGGCATCGCGGACCTGACGATGCCGGACTGTGGGTGTCCCCAAGTGGCCGCGTCGGGTTGGCACATCGACGACTCGCTATTCTCGACCTTTCTCCACGGGGCCGTCAACCGATGCATCGTGGCGACAATCTCGTAACCGTGTTCAACGGCGAGATCTATAACTACCGCGACCTTCGCGACAAGCTTCGCGGTTGCGGCCATTCGTTCGTTACCGATACTGATACGGAAGTGCTTCTCGCGGCCTACGAGGAATGGGGCACCAACTGCTTGCATGAGCTGGACGGCATGTACGCCTTCTGCCTGTACGACCGGAAGAAAGACTCGCTGTTTCTTGCTCGTGACCGCGTCGGCGAGAAGCCGCTGTACTACTGCCACGATGACCACGGTTTCCTTTTCGCGTCCGAGTTGAAAGCCTTGTTCGCGAACCTGCGCGTCCGGCGCGTCATGGACCCAACGGCACTGTGTTGCTATCTGACTTTTTCCTATATTCCCCGCGATCTATGTATCATTCGGGGAATCCGAAAGCTCATGCCTGGATGCGCTCTTCAATATGGCCTCGACAACCATGAGACGACCCACTGGCGCTACTGGTCACTGCCGGCGACAGTTGAGCATCCCTTTTCCGACCTGAATGAGGCAACGGATCGTTTCGATGAAATGCTGACGGCTTCGGTCAACCGCTGTCTGCACGCCGACGTGCCGGTCGGCATCATGCTCAGCGGGGGGTTGGATTCGAGCCTTGTCGCATCGGCGGCAGCGCGAATCTCTTCGGAGCCGGTCAAGACTTTCACTATCTCCTTTCCTGGTCACGGACGATTCGACGAGGCGCCCCATGCCCGCATGGTGGCGGACCACCTCGGCACGGAGCACTTCGAACTCGCGGCTGAGCCAGCGACGGTTTCTATTCTTGAAGATCTGGCCGTTCAATACGACGAACCATTCGGGGATTCCTCGCTCCTCCCTACCTACTTGGTCAGCCGTCTGATCCGACGGCACGTCACGGTCGCCTTGGGGGGGGACGGCGGCGACGAGTTGTTCGGCGGCTATCCTCAGTATTCCAGGCTACAGCGGATGCATCGGTATTGCCCCCGGCTCCCGGCCATATGCGGACGAGCGATAGAAGGCTTGGCCAGGCGAAGCCTGCCCGTCGGGACACCAGGCCGAAACTGGATCGCGCTGTGCGGCCTTCCCGAAGTACAACGTATCCCTTTCCTGCGGCTCTACTTCGATCGCATGGCCCGGGATTGGGTACTGGGCCCGACCGCGCAGCGCCTCGTCTCAGCTTCCGTTCCAACCCCGGAGACGACGTTCGCCGCCTGGAACGAGCGAACCGACTCACCCCTTCGCATGGCCACATCCTACGATTTCCGTCACTACCTGGCGGAGGATATTCTCACCAAGGTCGATCGTGCAAGCATGCTGACATCCCTGGAAGTGCGCGCTCCTTTCCTCGCGCGCGAGATCCTGGAGTTCGCCTTCGGAAGGCTTCCGGATTCTTTTCGCGCCACGGCGTCCGAGCGAAAACTGCTGCCGAAGACGCTTGCTGCACGTCACTTGCCTCCGCAATACGAGTTGGCGCGAAAACAAGGGTTCTCGATTCCTCTCGATCGGTGGATTGCCGGGGAATGGGGTGGTTTTTGCCGCGACGTCTTGAGGGAAGCTCCACCGGCCCTTTTGTCACAACGGGCGGTCGATCGGCTCTTCTTCTGGCAAAAACGTGGTGCACGAAACGCGAATCGCATTTTTGTTCTTGTCATGCTGGAACTCTGGCGACGGCACTACCGCGTGGAGATCGAGGAATGCCCCTGACGAGCGAGGCAGAACCGCGCGAGACGTCCGGTCCTGAAGTCAGCGTGCTTCTGGCGACCCACAATGACGAAAAGTATATCACTCATGCCCTCCAAAGCGTTCTGGACCAAGCCTACGGCAATTTCGAAATTGTTATCGTCGACGACGGTTCCACAGACGAAACGCCGGCCATTGTCTCGTGCTTCGTCGGCATGGACCCACGGTGTCGGGTATTCAGAAACGACCAGAATCTCGGACTGACAGCTTCTCTAAATATCGGCTTGGGCCATTGTCGAGGAAGATTTGTGGCACGGCTCGATGCCGATGATGTTTGCTGTCCGAATCGGCTTCGCGAGCAAGTCGCGTTTCTGGCCGACCATCCCGACATCGCACTCGTGGGATGCGGCTGTGTGAGACTCGATGCCACCGGTGAGGCGAGCGGCATTGTGCCTTCTCAGTTGCAGGAGGGCGATGTAACAGCTTTGGTCGGTAAGTTGCTCGACAGGTTCATCAATCCGCTCCGACACTCTTCTCTCATGGCTCGGACGATCTGCCTTCGTGCTCTCGAGGGCTACCACCCGGCCATGACAATGCGCCAAGACATGGATCTCTTCTTTCGATTGCTCGAGTCGGGTATGCGCATCGGTTATCTTCCCGCCGCGCATATCGGATTGCGCGTCCACGGCGAATCCCTCTCCAACAAGAGGAAGGATGCCGATGCCTATTCGTTTGTGGCGGCCTTGGCGAGTGTGGGGCGACGTCTCCATGTGGATGTGGATTATCCGACGCTTGTCGGGCGTGTGAGTGAAAGCCCTGAGGTCTTCCGCTATGCGTCGTGGCGCAACTTCCGCTTGTCTGCTCGGATGGTGCGACGCTTCCGCCAAGCCGAGCCGTCCTTAACGGAACGCGCGCGGTCGCTGTGCGTCTTGATATGGCGGGCGGCCATGCAGCCCTTCGTCTTGAGGATATCGCTGCCAGCGGAGTTGCTTCGGTGTCTCGCGACGCGGATGTACGGCACCGCGGAGTGGCCCTTGTTGGGGGCTGAATCGCGCGCGTCAACGCGAGGCAGATTCTTTCCATGGATCTCGGACAGGACGGGCGCGGTGGGCGGGAGTGACGGTTCGGGCCCGAGCGAGCAACGATCCGCTAGGACAGGCGCGACATCGGCCGAAGGGGAACGGGTCGTTCGGTTTGTCAACTTGTTCGAACCGGTGGTTCCGCTCTACACGGATCTCGGGCGGGCGCTCGGCGAGCGTGGCGTCCGACTGCGCGCGCTGATGAGTACCTCTCAATACAGGGAACACCATGATCGACAGACCACAACCTTCGAGGTAGAGCCGGTGCGTCAACCACGGTGGTTTCCGGCAGGTAAGCGCTGGGCGGCGATCTGGTATCTGCTGGCAACGCCGTTTCGCTTATTACGGAGGGCGTCTCTGACAATCTTCCTCACCCAGCCCCCGATGTTCTTGGTCCCCGGAGCCCTGATTTGCCTCTTGCGCCGACAATCCTATGCCGTGCATGTCATGGATGTTTTCCCCGATCTATTCACCGTAATGGGCTGGATTCGTCGGGGCGGGTTGCTTTTCCGAATGCTCGATGCCGCCATGAACGCCTGCCTGCGTCGGGCCGAGTTTGTCGTGGTGATCGGGCGATGCATGCGTGACAGGCTCGCCGAGCGTAGCGTGAAACTGGATCGGATTCGAGTTATTCCGAACTGGGCGCATCATCCGCCGACTGCGGAAGATATCCGCGAGTTTGGACAAGCAGAGCGCGCTTTCCGTGAACGACACAAACTCGGCGACCGGTTCCTCGTCCTGTACAGCGGCAACATGGGGTGGGCCCATCGCTTTGATACCGTGCTGCGCGTGGCCGAGCGGCTGCGGGATCGCCCGGAAATCGTTTTTGTATTCGTTGGCTCCGGGACGCGGCGCGGCGAAGTGGAGGCTGCGGTTCGTCGTGGCAATATCCGCCTGTTGCCTCCCCAACCACTGAGCGATCTGCCGGCGATGCTGCGCGCCGCCGATATTCATTACATCTGTCTACGCGAGGGATTGGAGGGGTGCGTGGTTCCAAGCAAGCTTTATGGGGCGCTCGCGTCTGGTCGGGCGATACTTTATGAGGGCAATGCCGATGGCGAGATCGCCCGCGTCGTACGAGAGGAGCGGTGCGGCGCCGTGATCGCGCCAGGAGACGCCGAGAGTATGCTTGACGCTCTGACAAAAAGGCTGGCCTCTGACAAGATTATACGCGCAGAAGGACAGCGCGCCAAAGAGACGTACCGAAAACGGTATCATCCCTCCATCGCCTGCGCAAGCTACGTACGCCTCATTCTCGACACGCTTGAAAACTCTCAGATGGTCTCGTCCGGGGAGGGCGCTTAATGGCGCGGATCGCGGTCAATGCACTGGGCAACCTGAAGGGGGGCACATGGAGAAATCTCTTGGTGCTTCTCGATCAATGGCACGAAACTGGCGAACTGGATCGCCATCGTTTCACCCTCTATGCCTCCCAGGGCGTTCTCGAGGGCATCCCCGCAAAATGGACGAATCATATCGGTGTTCGTGCCTGCCTCAATCCCGGCGCTTCCCTATCCCGACGCTTCTTTGTTGAGCAATACTCTCTGCCGAGGTGGATGGCATGCGACGGGATCGAGATCTGTTTCTGTCCGACCAATATTGTGCCGCTCCGCTGCACGATTCCGTCGGTTTTAGTGTTCCAGCAAGCCGCGCCTTTCGACAAAGCGATTTCGCTGTCAATGGTCGGGTTCAAGGCGTGGACCGTTTTTCTCGTGCTTCGAAGGCTGATGATGGCCGGTGCCTGTCGTGCACGCCGTGTCGTCTTCTTGAGCCGGCATTTCCGCGACGTCTTTCGACAGCATTGCCCGATTCCCCTGGAGAAGACCCACGTCATCCCTCGGTGCGCCGACAGTCACCGAACAATGTCGCCGCAGGCAGTTCCCTTCTCAACGGAGATTCCCGAAGAATTCGTTCTATGCATCTCTCGGCTCCACCCCTACAAATGTATCCTGGAGGTGATCCAGGGGTATGTGTTGTTTCGTCGCCGGGCGCCGTCCCGAGCGAGACTCCTGCTGGCTGGCGATTCCCCCTTTCCCGGCTACCGAAGGAGAATCGACAAAGCAATCGCCGCGTCCGGTTTCGCCGAGGATATTCGCTTGATGGGATTCTGCAACGCGGATCAGATGGCATTCCTGCAGGAACGCGCCTTCTGTCAGGTGTTTGCCTCCCTGTGCGAGAACTGCCCCACCACGGTCATCGAGGCGCTTGCACAGGGCATGCCGCTGGTCTGCTCGCACATGAGTTCCATGCCGGAGGTAGCTGGTGATGCGGCAGTGTACTGCGATCCCCGCAGCCCCGAGGACATAGCCTCGGGCATTTCGCGTATCTACGGCAATCCGGCCTTCCAAGAGCAACTTCGGAAAAAGGCGATAACACGTTTCACCGAACTTCCCGATGCAAGAACAACGGCCAAAGACACGCTTTCGGTCATTCTAGATAGCCGTTGATAAGCACAAACCATGCCTACCGCCGCCGGAGAACGGATCTACGATTGACAAGCAAGCATCCCGCCGCCATTATCAAATCGCGACTCAGTTGTGCGTTCCATGACAGAGAGGCAAACGGGTTAACCGTTTGAAAGACGTGCTCAAGGGCTCCGCCCGGATTTAGGTCTTGTCTGTGGAATTGAACCGGAAATACCAGCCGATAGTGATCATTGCGGCCGGCCGATCAGGCACCAATGCTCTGAGGGACTGCCTAACGCGTCTACCCGCTTTCGGGACTTGGGATTGTGACGAAATCAACTACATCTGGCGCCATGGCAACGTGAGATATCCAACTGACGAGTTCACTGTTGAGCAAGCGACTCCATCGGTCAGAAGATATGTTCAGAAGGCATTCGACAGACTCGCAAGCAGACAGAATCTAGGCTTCGTTGTCGAAAAAACTTGTGCGAATTCGCTGCGTGTGGGTTTTGTTGATGCTATCGTTCCCGAAGCCAAGTATCTGTTCCTAGTACGCGATGGACGAGACGTCATTGCATCCGCAATGAAGCGGTGGCGATCCTATCTTAAGGGCGTCGGACACAACATGCAGAAGGCTCGTTATGTGCCTGTCACCGATCTACCGTACCACATGACAAGATATGCGATGAATCTGCTCTACCGAGCCTGCTCACCCGATAGGCGGCTTGCTGGCTGGGGGCCGAGGTTCTCGGGAATGGCAGAAATGCTTAGAACCCGAGATCTCGTTGAAGTGTGCGCTGTGCAATGGGTCCGATGTGTTGAGAATTCAGAACGGGATTTTGGCAGTATCGAGAACAGGCGCGTGCATCGCATCAAATACGAAGCATTCGTGGACCGCCCGGTTGAAGAACTGAAACGCATCTGTGCCTTCTTGGAGATCGAGGTCGCAGCAGATAGGCTTCAGGATGCCTGCCGGCCCATCTCCTCACAGAGCATCGGGCTGTGGCAGAAGAACCTTACCGAGGAACAGGCAAGGTTGGTGTTTCCGTTGATTCAAAACGTCATGCATTTATGCCGTTATTCATTGGATGGGGTTGTGGGCTCTTGTGAATGATTCCAGGATCAGGCATGCATTCTCCGTTGACGTCGAGGATTGGTATCAATCCACCTACGACTCGGATGCAGAGCTATCGGATCGATTTGAGCGAAGCACACTGAAGGTCATGGATGCCCTCGATCAACATGGTGTGAAAGCGACTTTCTTCGTGCTGGGCCTGGCCGCCCAGAAGGCGCCCGGCGTCGTCAGAGAGATCGCCAGGCGTGGACACATCATCCAAAGCCATGGCTTCGGCCACCGAAGCAACTTCGACCTAAGCAAGGATGCCTTCCGAGAGGACATCCTGCGTGCCAAGATGATGCTGGAAGACATGGCAGGATACGAAGTCTACGGTTATCGCGCACCGTGCTTCACAATCGATCAGCGCAACATGTGGGTGCTCGACATCCTCGCTGAAACGGGACACCGCTATGATTCATCCATCTTCCCTTTGAAGACACGGCGATACGGAGTTGCCAACTACCCGCTTGAACCAAGGATCATCACCACGCCCAACGGCCATAAGATGATCGAAGCACCGGTGACATGTTTCGGTCTGTTCGGCGGACGCTTGCCCGTTGGCGGTGGCGGGTACTTTCGCCTCTGGCCATCCTGGGCCATAGAGATGATTTGGCGTGCGCTCGAGAAGAGGGGGCGCTCAGGGATTCTCTACATGCATCCATACGAATATGATCCTGTGGAGATCGATCAGTACCGTGAAGATGTTGCACTGCTAGATCGCCTGCACCAAGGGATAGGACGCAGGAGTTTCTCGCGTAAGATTGACCGGCTTCTCGACCATTTCAATTTCGCTCCGTTGGAGGATGTATTGTCGCCTCTCTTGGAGAATATAGCATGAAGATCGCCGTCATGACGGCACGCGAACCTCTCTATCTTCCCGCCTTCTTCGATAAGTTCTTGAAGCGGCGTGCGCGGGATATTGCAGGTGTCTTCGTTTGCAGTCCCGTCTACAAGAAGCATACAATCTACTCTATGCTAGGACGGTATGTTCGATCATTTGGGGTCTGGAACACGTTCATTCTTGCATTTCGTGTGGCCAATGCAGGAATGCGAGATGTATTGAGGATCGGGTCAGAACAGGGCCGGTTCTATTCAATACGGTCCGTTGCAGAAGCACACGGGGTGGATCTACTGGACTGCAAGGACGTTAACTCACCTGAATTGCTCCGACACCTGCGTGGTCTAGGTGTTGACTTGGTTCTTTCGGTCTCTTGTCCTCAGATATTCAAGAAAGACCTCATTGATCTACCGGCCCTCGGATGCTTGAACATTCACGGGTCCAATCTGCCGGACTACCGGGGGCTGATGCCGAGTTTCTGGATGATGGCTGATGGCAAGGACGAAGCGGCCGTAACGGTGTTCTTTATCGACGCCGGCATTGATACGGGCGATGTTGCGGGCAAGCGCACGATTCCAATCTATGACGACGACACGCTTCACTCTTTCATCGTGCGTTCTAAGTCTGAAGGCTGTGACCTTGTCCTCGATGTGCTTGATTGGATTGAATCAGGAACTCTGTCCCGCGAGCCCTTGAAGGGTAAAGGAAACTACTGTGGATGGCCCACCCGCCAAGCTTATGACCGTTTTCGGAAGCGGGGGCGGAAGCTCTGGTGAAACAACGTTGCAGCGACCATTGTCCGATGGCATTCAAAGGTTTCACTCATAGTAATGCTGACACCCGAACTGGTGGCAGCCGTGGAGCAGGCAATCGGGTCGGCGCTGCGGGCGAAAGGATACGAGCAGTAGAGATAGCCAAAGGAACAGGCACTAAGACACGAGGTGAAGCCGGGGCTTACGGGCTGGGCACAAGTCAAAGGGCGTAATGCGGTGTCGTGAGAGGAGAAATTCGAGCTGGATGTGGAGCTTCTGGCGGTTACACTGTGGCTGGTCTTGACCAGGCAAGGGATCAGCGCGTTCGGGGAAGCGACAATGCCGAAGTTTGAAGGTAGTTCGAACAAAAGAAGAGATGAATAGCATCTATCTGACCGGTGAAGTGGAGAAGTACGGGACGGGCTTCATCCGAATCCGCAAGTGGATACGAGAGGAGTCTCCGGACATGAGCATTGAACTTAGCAGTGATGTCGG
>Ga0272442_10002858_pt1 | contig 24611 bp, 29 predicted proteins | sample SSMForm2O_FD_200262 | JGI IMG/M metagenome (GOLD analysis project Ga0272442, IMG submission 200262) | Marine sediment archaeal communities from Little Sippewissett salt marsh, Falmouth, MA, United States - SSM-Form-2O | ecosystem: Environmental > Aquatic > Marine > Wetlands > Sediment ... | reverse complement strand
GTGGTCGTCGACCGGCTGCTCAAGCGGGCCGAGATCGAGGGGCGTGCGGACGACAACGCCGAGACGATCCGGCGCCGTATGCAGGTCTACGTCGCCGAGACCGCGCCGCTGACCGCGGAGTACGCCGGGCGCGACCTTCTGCGCCAGGTGGACGGCCTCGGGACCATGGACGAGGTCACCGAGCGGATCTTCGCCGCCCTGTCGACCTGACCGATGCGGCTGGCCACCAAGACGCCGCACCAGGTGGTCGCGATGCGACGGGCGGGCCTGGTCGTGGCGCGGACGTTGGCGGCGCTACGAGACGTCATCGCCCCAGGCACGACACCCCGAGACCTCGACGCGCTGGCCTCCCGCCTCATCAGTGAGGCCGGGGCGACGGCGTCCTTCCTCGGCTACCACGGCTACCCCGCAACCATCTGCACCTCGGTCAACGACGTGGTGGTGCACGGCATCCCCGATGATCGACCGCTGAGGTCCGGCGACGTGATCTCGATCGACTGCGGGGCGATCGTCGACGGCTGGCACGGCGACTCCGCGATCACCGTCGGTGTGGGGCGTCTCGACGAGCCGGTCGCGGCGCTGGTCGCCGCGTGTGAGCGCAGCCTCGCCGCGGGCATCGACGCCATGGTCGCGCAGGGCCGCCTCGGCGACATCGGCGCGGCAGTCCAGTCCTCGGTGGAGGCCTCGGGCAGCTTCGGCATCCTCACCGACTTCACCGGTCACGGCATCGGCCGGGCCATGCACGAGGAGCCGTTCGTCCCCAACTACCGCACGCGGCGGCGGGGCCCGAGGCTCGACGCAGGCGTCGTGCTCGCCATCGAGCCGATGATCACGCTCGGTGACGCCGACGTCAGTGTCGACGCAGACGGCTGGACGGTGCGCACCGACGACGGCGCGGTGTCGGCGCACGTCGAGCACACCGTCGCGATCACCCCGGCCGGCCCGTGGGTGCTGACCGCGTTGGACGGCCCGTCGACGTGGGAGGAGGCCATCGGCGGCCATGGCACTGCCTGAGCACCGCGCCTCCGACGCCGACCGCGACCGCGTCGCGGCTCTGCTGCGCGAGGCGCACGCGGAGGGACGGCTCGACATGGACGAGCTGACGCAGCGACTCGATGCCACCTACGCGTCCCGCACGTACGCCGAGCTGGCAGCACTGACCAGGGACCTGCCCGTGGCGGGCGACGGGCCGCTGCCCCCGCCCGCACGCATGCCGGAGGGCGTCCCGTCCGCGGCGGGCCGGGCTTCGCCACCCGCACGGCGCACCGATCGATCCCTGCGCGGAGCCTGGGCAGCCTGGGGCGTGGCCGTCTCGGTCAATCTGGTCATCTGGCTGCTCGTGTCGATCAGCAGCGGTGACGCCATCTACTTCTGGCCCATGTGGGTGGCCGGCCCGTGGGGAGCAGTGCTGCTCGTCCTCACCGTCGCCGAACGGGGTCGACGTCGCTGATCTTGCGCGATTTGGGTGGCAGCCGCGGGGTGCGTACCATGGGGAGACGGTCGGGCACCCGTCCAGGGTTCCGGCCGACACCCATGCCCTGAGGAGAAGTGCGGAGGACATGCCGAAGAAGGAAGGGGTCATCGAGCTCGAAGGGACCATCGTCGAGGCGCTGCCGAACGCGATGTTCCGGGTCGAGCTGGCCAACGGGCACAAGGTGCTCGCCCACATCTCGGGAAAGATGCGTCAGCACTACATCCGCATCCTCCCCGAGGACCGCGTCGTGGTCGAGCTCAGCCCGTACGACCTCACCCGCGGGCGCATCGTCTACCGGTACAAGTGACGCCGGCACACCACGTGCGGCACGAAGAGAGAGCAGCATGAAGGTCAAGCCCAGCGTCAAGCCCATGTGTGACAAGTGCAAGGTCATCCGTCGTCACGGTCGCGTGATGGTGATCTGCGAGAACCTGCGGCACAAGCAGCGGCAGGGTTGATCGACGTGCCCTGGCCGCTGCCAGGGCAGACAAGCGCATCGGCACGCTGCGCCCTCGGCGCAGTGCCACCCCCGGAGCAGAGGCCGGGGCCCGCCACCGCCACGGTGGTCGGCGGGACGCGATGCGCCCGACACCTCTGTGCGAGAAGCAAGGAGCCATCAGATGGCACGTCTGGTCGGCGTCGACCTCCCGCGCGAGAAGCGCCTGGAGATCGCGCTCACTTCCATCTACGGCATGGGGCGCACCCGTGCCAAGGAGACGATCGAGGCCACCGGCATCAGCCCTGACCTGCGCGTCGCCGATCTCGGCGACGACGAGGTCATCAAGCTGCGTGAGTGGATCGAGGCGAACTACAAGGTCGAGGGTGACCTGCGCCGTGAGGTGCAGGCCGACATCCGGCGCAAGGTCGAGATCGGCTCGTACCAGGGGTTGCGGCACCGCCGCGGTCTGCCGGTGCGTGGCCAGCGCACCCACACCAACGCGCGCACCCGCAAGGGCAAGCGCAAGACCGTGGCCGGCAAGAAGAAGGTCGGCAAGTAGCCGACGCCCTGACAACGAGAGAGATCTGACTCATGCCTCCCAAGTCCCGCCCCGCGGCCGCGAAGAAGGTCCGCCGCAAGGAGCGCAAGAACGTCGCCCACGGCGTCGCGCACATCAAGAGCACGTTCAACAACACCATCGTCACCATCACCGACCCGTCGGGCGCTGTGATCGCCTGGTCGTCGTCCGGCCAGGTGGGCTTCAAGGGCTCGCGCAAGTCGACCCCGTACGCCGCCCAGATGGCCGCCGAGGCCGCCGCGCGTCGCGCCCAGGAGCACGGCATGCGCAAGGTGGACGTCCTGGTGAAGGGCCCCGGTTCGGGCCGCGAGACGGCCATCCGGTCGTTGCAGGCCGCCGGGCTCGAGGTCGGCTCCATCGCCGACGTGACCCCTCAGCCGCACAACGGCTGCCGCCCGCCCAAGCGCCGCCGCGTCTGACGCCGAGGAGAACCACATGGCCCGCTACACCGGACCCCTGACCAAGAAGTCCCGCCGCCTCGGGGTCGATCTCGTCGGCGAGGACTCCAGCTACGAGCGCCGGCCCTACCCGCCGGGGCAGCACGGTCGTACCCGCCAGAAGGAGAGCGAGTACCGCACCCAGCTGCACGAGAAGCAGAAGGCGCGCTACGCCTACGGCGTGCTCGAGAAGCAGTTCCGTCGGTACTTCGACGAGGCGAACCGCCGCGGCGGCAAGACCGGCGACAACCTGCTGCAGATCCTCGAGTCGCGCCTGGACAACGTCGTCTACCGGGCCGGATTCGCCCGCACGCGTCGCCACGCCCGCCAGCTGGTCGTGCACGGCCACTTCCTCGTCAACGGGCAGAAGGTCAACGTGCCGTCCTACCGAGTGGCGGCCCACGACGTCATCGACGTGCGCCCGAAGTCGATCGAGATGACCCCGTTCATCGTGGCTCGCGAGACCCACGGTGAGCGCACCGTCCCGGCCTGGCTCGAGGTGCTGCCCTCGACCATGCGGATCCTCGTCCACCAGCTCCCGGTGCGCGAGCAGATCGACACGCCGGTCTCCGAGCAGCTGATCGTCGAGCTCTACTCCAAGTAGTTCACCTCGGCTCGACCCTCCCGGTCGAGCCGCCTGTCGCGGCGTCATATAGCGGTCGTCGCGGAAAGGAACGCCCGTGCTCATCACCCAGCGCCCCGTCCTCACCGAGGACGTCATCGAGCCCACCCGGTCGCGCTTCGTCATCGAACCGCTCGAGCCCGGCTTCGGCTACACCCTGGGCAACTCGCTGCGTCGCACCCTCCTGTCGTCCATCCCCGGTGCTGCCGTCACGACCATCCGCATCAACGGTGCGGGTGGCCAGGCACTGCACGAGTTCTCCACCCTTCCGGGGGTCAAGGAGGACGTCACCGACATCATCCTCAACGTCAAGGAGCTCGTCGTCTCCAGCGACCACGACGAGCCCGTCACCATGTTCTTGCGCAAGCAGGGCCCCGGCGTGGTGACCGCGAGCGACATCGAGACCCCCGCTGACAGCGAGGTGCACAACCCCGACCTGGTCCTCGCCACCCTCAACGAGGAGGGCTCCCTGGAGATCGAGCTCACCGTCGAGCGCGGCCGCGGCTACGTCTCGGCCCAGCAGAACAAGCAGCCGGACGCCCCCATCGGCCTGCTGCCCGTCGACTCGATCTACAGCCCCGTCCTTCGCGTCACCTACAAGGTGGAGGCGACCCGTGTCGAGGGCCGTACGGACTTCGACAGCCTCGTCCTCGACGTCGAGACCAAGCCCAGCATGCAGCCGCGCGACGCCCTCGCCTCTGCGGGCTCGACCCTGGTCGAGCTCTTCGGCCTGGCCCGCGAGCTCAACGTCAACGCCGAAGGCATCGAGATCGGCCCGTCGCCGATCGACGCCCAGCTGGCCCAGGACCTCGCCCTGCCCATCGAGGACCTCACCCTCACGGTTCGGTCGTACAACTGCCTCAAGCGCGAAGGCATCCACGCCGTCGGCGAGCTCATCGCCCGCAGCGAGGCCGACCTGCTCGACATCCGCAACTTCGGGCAGAAGTCCATCGACGAGGTCAAGGCCAAGCTCGCCGAGCTCGGTCTCGCGCTCAAGGACAGCGCCCCCGGCTTCGACCCCACCGCCGTGGTCTTCGACTACGACGAGGCGGACGTCGACTACGCCGAGGACGAGCAGCTCTAGCGTCCGCTCAGCCCCTTCGACGCTGGCACACTGACAGGAGAGTTCCACCATGCCGAGCCCCACCAAGGGTGCGCGCCTGGGCGGCAGCCCCGCCCACGAGCGCCTGATGCTCGCCAACCTCGCGTCCGCGTTGTTCGAGCACGGGTCGATCACCACCACCGAGCACAAGGCGCGACGGCTGCGTCCGTACGCCGAGCGGCTCATCACCAAGGCCAAGCGGGGTGACCTCCACGCACGCCGTCAGGTCGCCGCGCTCATCCGCGACAAGTACGTCGTGCACGTGCTCTTCGACGAGATCGGGCCCCGGTACGAGAACCGTCCCGGCGGGTACACCCGCATCACCAAGCTCGGGCCGCGCAAGGGTGACAACGCGCCCATGGCCGTCATCGAGCTCGTCGAGCCTCTTGCCGAGCAGACCGTCGCCGCAGCCGAGGCTGCGACCAAGCGGGCTGCGGCGACGAAGGCTGGGGCTGAGTCGGAGGTGGTGGCCGAGTCGGAGGTGGTGGCTGAGTCCGAGGCGGCGTCCTCGGCTGGCTCCCTTCGGTCGACGCCTTCGGACACCACCTCGGACTCAGCCGACACCGAGTCGACGCCTTCAGACACGTCCTCGGCCTCAGCCGATACCGAGTCGGCGTCCGACACCGCCTCCGACTCAGCCGACGCCGAGGAGACTCCTACCGACACCGCCTCGGACTCGGCTGACGCCGATGGCGTCGACGACTCGGGTGACACCGGCGAGGGCGACGCGGCGGAGTCCAAGGAGTCCTGACGAGCAGCTCCGTCGTCCGGCTGCGGCTCGACCTCGGGTACGACGGCACCGCCTTTCACGGCTGGGCCGTCCAGCCCGGCCTGCGCACCGTCGCCGGCGAGCTGGGCGGGGGGCTGGCGAAGGTGCTGCGGCTGGGTGAGGCGCCCGATCTCGTGGTCGCCGGGCGAACCGACGCCGGCGTGCACGCGCGCGGGCAGGTGGCCCACGTCGACGTGGCCGTGGCGGCCTACGCGCAGGTGCCCGGCCGGTCGTCACGGTCGCCGCAGGAGTCGCTGGTCGCGCGGCTGGCCGGCGTGCTGCCGTCCGATGTCGTCGTGCGGGCCGTGCGGCCGGCGCCCGACGGTTTCGACGCCCGGTTCTCCGCGCTCGCCCGGCGCTACTGCTACCGCATCAGCGACACCCCCCACCGGCCCGACCCCCTGCTGCGGCGCAGCGTCACCTGGGTGCGCGGGTCGCTGGACGCCGCCTCCATGCACCGGGCGGCGCAGCCGCTGCTCGGCGAGCACGACTTCGTCGCCTACTGCCGGCCGCGCGACGGGGCCAGCACCGTGCGAACCCTGCGCCGGGTCGACGTGGGCCGAACCCCAGAGTCCCTGCTGACGGTCGAGATGGAGGCCGACGCGTTCTGCCACAACCAGGTACGTGCCATCGTCGGCGCGCTCATCGCCGTGGGGGAGGGGCGGCGGCCCGTCACGTGGCCCGCCGAGGTGCTCGCTGCGGCCCGCCGCGACGGGTCCGTGCACGTCGCCCCGCCCGGCGGGCTCACCCTCGAAGCCGTCACCTACCCGGCCGATGACCTGCTGGCTGCGCAGGCCGACGCCGCCCGCCGCATCAGAACAGCCACCTCCGCCGGGGACGACGCGTGAGCGAGCACTACTTCACCTCGAGCCCCGGCGGACCGCGTCGCCCGCGCACCGTCCGCTTTCGCATGGACGGCCACGACGTCGAGCTGGCCAGCGACGCCAGCGTCTTCTCCGCCGACCGACTCGACCCCGGCACGCGCGTGCTGCTCACCGAGACGCCTGAGCCAGGTCCAGGTCTGCTGCTCGACCTCGGGTGCGGCTACGGGGCGATCGCCTGCGTCCAGGCGATGCGCCAACCGGAGGCCCAGGTCTGGGCGGTGGACGTCAACGAACGCGCACGCGACCTGACCGCCACGAACGCGGCTGCGCTGGGGGTGTCGTCCCGGGTGCACGTGGCCGCTCCCGAGGACGTCCCGGTCGATGTGCAGGTCGACGAGATCTGGTCCAACCCGCCGATCCGCATCGGCAAGCAAGCCCTGCACGAGATGCTCGGTCACTGGCTGGGCCGACTGGCGCCGGCCGGCACCGCCTGGCTGGTCGTCGCCAAGAACCTGGGCTCGGACTCCCTGCAGCGGTGGCTGCGCGAGCAGGGGTTCGACGCCCGGCGGCACACGAGTGTGCACGGGTACCGGGTGCTGAAGGTGCGCCGTGGCGCGCAGTGAGCTGACCGACACCGGCATGAGGCCCCGCCCCCGGCCCCGTGATCACGCCGAGTGGGCTACGAGGTGGTTGCCGGGGCCTCGTAGCCTCGCCCAGCGCTACGGAACCCACTCGGCGTGATCACGGGGGGCCGGTGACCTGCCTACCGTGATCACGGCGCAGCGGGGTGGGTGCTGCTCAGGGTGTTTTGACCCGCTCACCTCGGCTGCCGTATCCTGGAAGGCCGTTGCCGAGCGCCTGCGCTCGGTGCGGGTGGGCCGAGAATCATCCCGGTCCCCCCTTCACTACGAGACGACGAAGGCTGACACCTGTGCGCACGTACACCCCGAAGCCGGGCGAGGTAGGGCAGACGTGGTACGTCATCGACGCAACCGATGTCGTGCTCGGACGGCTTGCCAGCCACGTCGCCACGCTGCTGCGCGGCAAGAACAAGCCGCAGTTCGCACCGCACGTCGACACCGGTGACTTCGTCATCGTCGTCAACGCCGGCAAGGTCGCGCTGACCGGTTCGAAGCGTGAGCAGAAGCTGGACTACCGGCACTCCGGGTACCCGGGTGGGCTGCGCGCGACGACCTACGTGGAGCTGCTCGAGAAGAACCCGCGCCGGGCAGTCGAGAAGGCGGTCAAGGGCATGCTCCCGCACACCACGCTGGGCCGGGCGCAGCTGCGCAAGCTCAAGGTGTACGCCGGCCCGGACCACCCGCACCAGGCACAGAAGCCGGTTCCGTTCGAGATCTCGCAGATCTCGCAGTAGCGCACCACCAACCACGAACGAGGTATGCGAGAAGTGACGACCGACGCCAGCACCACCGTCGAGGAGACCCCGGCCGACGGCAGCTACACCAGCCAGACGTCCAAGGAGCGGGTCAGCGGCATCATCGCGCCGGGGCAGGCGACCGGCCGCCGCAAGGAGGCCGTGGCTCGCGTCCGGCTGGTCCCCGGGTCGGGACAGGTGACTGTCAACGGACGTGCGCTGGACGTGTACTTCCCGAACAAGGTGCACCAGCAGACCGTGCTGTCCCCGCTGGTCGAGCTCGGCCAGGACGACGCCTACGACATCGTCGCCCGCGTGCACGGCGGCGGCACGACCGGCCAGGCGGGCGCGCTGCGCCTGGGAGTGGCCCGCGCCCTCAACGAGGTGGACGCCGACGCCAACCGGCCGGCTCTGAAGAAGAGCGGCTACCTCACCCGCGACCCCCGCGCCAAGGAGCGTCGCAAGGCCGGGCTGAAGAAGGCCCGCAAGGCCCCGCAGTACTCCAAGCGGTGACCCTGTTCGGCACGGACGGTGTCCGTGGCCTAGCCAACGTCGACCTGACGGCCGAGCTGGCGCTTGACCTCGCCGTCGCCGCGGCCCATGTGCTGTCCGAGCGCGGTGCCTTCGAAGGGCACCGACCCCGTGCCGTCGTGGGACGAGACCCGCGGGCGTCCGGTGAGTTCCTCGAGGCGGCGGTCGTCGCCGGTCTCGCGTCGGCCGGCGTGGACGTCGAGCGGGTGGGTGTGCTGCCCACCCCGGCGGTCGCCCACCTCACGTCATCGCGCGGCGCCGACCTGGGCGTGATGCTGTCCGCGTCCCACAACGCGATGCCCGACAACGGCATCAAGTTCTTCGCCCGCGGCGGGCACAAGCTCCACGACGACGTGGAAGCCCAGATCGAGGCGCGGATGCGCGAGCCGTGGGAGCGTCCGACCGGCGCGGATGTGGGCCGCATCCGCGTCGACGACCTCGCGTGGGACGACTACGTCGCGGCGGTCGTGGAGTCGGCACCTGGACGCCTCGACGGACTCACCGTTGTGGTGGACGGCGCGCACGGCGCAGCGTCGGTGACGTCGGTGGCCGCCCTCGAGCGTCTCGGCGCCGCCGTGGTCGCGATGAACTGCGACCCCGACGGGCTCAACATCAACGACCGGTGCGGTTCGACCCACCCCGAAGGGCTGCAGCAGGCGGTCGTCAGCGTGGGCGCCGACGCGGGCATCGCCCACGACGGGGACGCCGACCGGTGCCTTGCCGTCGACGGCGACGGCAACCTGGTCGACGGTGACCAGATCCTCACCATCCTCGCGCTGTCCATGCGTGGCCGGGGCGAGCTGCGCGGCGACACCGTCGTCAGCACCGTGATGGCGAACGAGGGTTTCCGCGCCGCGATGCGTGCCCACGGCATCGGCTATCTCGACACGGCCGTCGGGGACCGCTACGTGCTGGAGGCCATGCGCGCCGGCGGGTACTGCCTGGGCGGGGAGCAGTCGGGCCACATCGTCATGCTCGACCACGCCACGACCGGCGACGGCCTGCTCACCGCGGTCCACCTGCTGGCCGAGGTCGCGTCGTCCGGACGGCCGCTGGCCGCGCTGGCGGGACAGATGACGCGGCTGCCGCAGGTGCTGGTCAACGTCGGCGGGGTCGACAAGTCGAGGACGAGCACCGATCCGGTGCTGGCCGCCGCCGTGGCCGACGCCTCGGCGGAGCTCGCCGGTGTCGGACGAGTGCTGCTGCGTCCGTCCGGGACCGAGCCCGTCGTGCGGGTGATGGTCGAGGCCGCTTCGGAGACCCAGGCTGCCGAGATCGCCGGCCGTATCGCTTCTCTCGTCACCGATCGGTTGTCGCTCGACCAGACCTGATGCGGCACCCGGCGCCGGCTGCCACCAGCGTGGGCACCTCGCCGACCGCGGCGCGACACGTACCCTTGGTGGGCATGTGCGGGATCGTGGGCTACGCAGGTCATCGGCCGGCCATCGACGTCGTCCTGGGGGCGCTGCGCCGCCTCGAGTACCGCGGCTACGACTCGGCCGGGGTCGCGCTGGTCAGTGACGACAGGACGATGTCCACCATGAAGCGTGCCGGCAAGCTGGCCGTGCTCGCGGACGCCCTCGACGCGGCGCCGCTGCCGGACGCCACGACCGGCATCGGTCACACCCGGTGGGCCACCCACGGCCCACCGACGGACCCCAACGCGCACCCGCACCTCGACGAGGATGGCCGCGTCGCGGTCATCCACAACGGCATCATCGAGAACTTCGCCGTGCTACGGGCGCACCTCGAGGCGGCCGGCACCACGTTGGCCTCCGACACCGACACCGAGGTCGTGGCCCACCTCCTTGCGGCCGAGCTGGACGACAGCGATGGTGACCTCGCCCAGGCCATGCGGGCGGTGTGCGCCAGGCTCTCCGGTGCCTTCACACTCGTGGCCGTCGCCGCCCACGCTCCGGGCAGGGTGGTGGCCGCCCGCCGCAACTCGCCCCTGGTCGTCGGGCTGGGCGACGGGGAGAACTTCGTGGGGTCCGACGTGTCGGCGTTCATGGCCTACACCCGCGACGCGCTCGAGGTGGACGACGACCAGGTCATCGATCTGACCCCCGACCGCGTCCTGGTCACCGACCTTGCCGGGAACGAGGTCGAGCAGAAGCGCTTCACCATCGACTGGGATATCGAGGCCGCCGAGAAGGGCGGGTTCGACTACTTCATGCTCAAGGAGATCGCCGAGCAGCCGAAGGCCGTCGCCGACACCCTGCTGGGCCGGCTCGGCGCGGACGGTCGGCTGAGCCTGGACGAGATGCGCCTGGCCGACGAGGACATCCGCGACGTCACGAAGGTCATCATCACCGCGTGCGGCACCGCGTTCCACGCCGGACTGGTCGCCAAGTACGCCATCGAGCACTGGACCCGCATCCCGTGCGAGGTCGAGATGGCCAGCGAGTTCCGCTACCGGGACCCGATCGTCGACCGGCAGACCCTTGTCATCGCCATCAGCCAGTCCGGAGAGACGATGGACACCCTGATGGCGCTGCGTCACGCCCGTGAGCAGGGCGCGAAGGTGCTGGCCATCTGCAACACCAACGGGGCCACCATCCCGCGTGAGTCCGATGCCGTGCTCTACACCCGGGCCGGCCTCGAGATCGCGGTGGCGTCGACGAAGGCGTTCCTCACCCAGCTCGTCGCCTGCTACCTCGTGGCCTTGTACCTCGGACAGGTGCGGGGGACGAAGTGGGGTGACGAGATCGCGACCATCCTCGACGACGTGGCCGACCTGCCCGCGAAGGTCGACCAGGTGCTCGAGACGGTGGAGCCGATGCGCGACCTGGCTCGGCGGCTGTCCGACGCGACGTCCGTGCTGTTCATCGGCCGCCACGTCGGCTACCCGGTGTCGCTGGAGGGGGCGCTCAAGCTCAAAGAGATCGCCTACATGCACGCCGAGGGGTTCCCGGCAGGCGAGCTCAAGCACGGCCCCATCGCCCTGCTCGAGCCCGGCATCCCGGTCGTCGTGGTCGTTCCCTCACCCCGCGGGCGCAGCGTCCTGCACGACAAGATGGTGTCCAACATCCAGGAGGTACGGGCCCGGGGGGCGGTCACCGTGGTGATCGCCGAGGAGGGCGACGACGACGTCGTTCCCTTCGCCGACCACCTCGTGCGCATCCCTGCGACGGCCACCCTCCTCCAGCCCGTCGTGTCGACTGTCCCGCTGCAGGTGTTCGCCTGCGAGATGGCCGCCCTGCGCGGGTTCGACGTCGATCAGCCGCGCAACCTGGCCAAGAGCGTGACCGTCGAGTAGGTCCACGACCAGACTGACGCCATGGCAGTCGCCGGCATCGGGGTGGACGTCGTCGACGTCGACCGGTTCGGCGCGGCTCTGACGCGCACCCCTGGGCTGCTGCGCCGGGTGCTCACCGAGGACGAGATCGCCGGACGGCGCGTGGCCGGGCACGCCGCCCGCTTCGCCGCGAAGGAAGCGCTGGCCAAGGCCCTCGGAGCGCCACGGGGCCTGCGGTGGCACGATGCCCAGGTGCAGACACGTCCGACCGGGCAGCCGAGCCTGGTGGCGTCCGGCACCGTGGCGTCGGCGCTGGCCGATCGGTCGGTGCGGACCGTTCACCTCTCGCTGACCCACGACGCCGGCGTGGCCATCGCCATGGTGGTGCTGGAGTCGTGATCCGCGCCCATACGGTCAGCGACGTCCGGGCCGCGGAAGCCGCGCTGATGGCCACCGTCGCCGACGGCGTGCTGATGCAGCGCGCAGCGACCGGGCTGGCTGCGCTGTGTCTCGACCTGCTCCGCCGACGTCGCCGGACGGTGCCCGGCAGCCGCGTCGTGCTGCTGGTGGGCGGTGGGGACAACGGCGGTGACACGCTCCACGCCGGCAGCCGGCTCGCCGGGCGCGGGGCTCACGTGAGCGCGATCCTGCTGAGCCCAGACCGTGTCCACGCCGGGGGTCTCGCTGCCATGCGAGCCGCGGGCGGGCGTGTGGTCGCAGAGGGCATCGAGGAGGAGATCGCGCGGGCCGACCTCGTGCTCGACGGGATCGTCGGCATCGGCGGCAGCCCCGGGCTGCGGCCCCAGGCCGAGCAGCTCGCCCGGCTGGCCGCGCACAGCCCGGCCGGCGTCGTGGCCGTCGACCTCCCGAGCGGCGTCGACGTCGACACCGGGGAGGTACCGGCGCCCAGCGTGCAGGCCGACCACACGGTCACCTTCGGCACCGCGAAGGTCTGCCACCTCGTGGACCCGGCCGCCCACGCGGCTGGCACGGTTCACCTCATCGACATCGGGCTCGACCCGTACCTTCCGCAGCCGGCCGTCCAGGCGCTCGAGGACGATGACGTTGCCGCCCTGCTCGCCCGGCACGCGGTGCCAGCGCGTGACAGCGACAAGTACGCCCGTGGCGTGCTCGGCCTCGTGGTGGGCTCGCCGCAGTACGCCGGGGCCAGCGTGCTGGCGGCGTCGGCCGCCCTACGGACGGGACTCGGGATGCTGCGGGTCGTGGGCGAGCAGAGCGTCGCCGCGTCGGTGCGCAGCGCGTGCCCAGAGGCCGTGCTCGCCGACGGTCGGGTGCAGGCCTGGCTCGCTGGGCCTGGCATGGACCCGCAGGAGGGCGAAACGGTCGTGTCCGACCTGCTCGACTCGGAGCAGCCGATGGTGCTCGACGCGGGCGCGCTGGGCGCCGCGGGCGAGCTCGGGGCGAACGGACGGCTGCGTCCGGACGTCCTGCTCACGCCACACGCGGGGGAGCTCGCCCGGCTGCTGCGGACCGACCGGGCCGAGGTCGAGACGAAGCGGCTGCAGCACGCACGCGACGCCGCGGACCGGCTCGGGGCGACCGTGCTTCTCAAGGGGTCCACGACGCTGGTGGCCAGCCCGCACGGGCGTGTGCTGGCCACGACCACCGGCACCCCGTGGCTGGCCACCGCCGGCTCCGGCGACGTGCTGGCCGGCATCGCGGGGGCCCTGCTGGCCTCGGGCATGGACGTCGTCGACGCCGCCGGCGTCGCGGCGCACGTGCACGGGCTGGCCGGCCGGGCCGCCTCGGCCGCGCTCGGCTCGGCGTGTGCCGGAGACCTCGTCGACGCCCTCCCCGGCGTCCTTCGTCGACTAGGCCTGGGACAATCGGCGACGTGAGCGCGCCGGCTGTCCCGCACGCCCAGGTCACCGTCGACCTGCCGGCGATCCGCGACAACACCGCGCGACTCGTCTCCGCCGCGGGCCCTGCCGCCACCATGGCGGTCGTCAAGGCCGATGGCTACGGCCACGGTCTGGTGCCTGCCGCTCGGGCTGCCCGCGCGGGAGGTGCTCAGTGGCTCGGCACAGCCGTGCTCGCCGAGGCCGTCGCCCTGCGCCGCGCCGGTGTCGACGGCCGGGTGCTGGCCTGGCTGGCGGCACCGGGCGAGGACTACGACACGGCCCTGAGTGCCGACATCGACGTCGCGGCCTACTCACGGTGGCAGCTCGACGAGATCGCGGCCGCCGGCAGGCGCACCGGCATCACCGCCAGGGTGCACCTCAAGGCCGACACCGGCCTCGGTCGGGGCGGGATCATGCCGGACGACTGGCAGGCGGGCGTCGACCACGCCCTCGAGCTCGAGTCCGACGGTGCTGTGCGAGTGGTCGGCGTGTGGACGCACTTCGCCTACGCCGACGCACCAGGGCACTCGACCATCGCGGCCCAGCTGGAGACGTTCGCCGACGCCGTGGCCATTGCGGAGAAGGCGGGCGCCGAGCTGGAGGTGCGCCACGCCGCCAACTCCGCAGCGACGCTGACCCTTCCCGACGCGCACTTCGACATGGTGCGGCCCGGGCTCGCCGTCTACGGGCTCTCGCCGATCCCGGACGTTGCGTCGGCCGACGACCTGGGGTTGCGTCCGGCCATGCGGTTGTCGGCACGGGTCGCGCTGGTCAAGGACGTCCCCGCCGAGCACGGCGTGTCGTACGGCCACACCTATGTCACCCCGCAGGCCACGCGCCTCGCGCTGGTACCCGTCGGGTACGCCGACGGCGTCCCCCGGCACGCGTCGGGAACCGGCCCGGTCCACGTGGGCGGCCAGACGTTCCCCATCGCGGGCCGCGTCTGCATGGACCAGGTGGTGCTCGATATCGGCACCGCAGACGTAGCGGCCGGCGACGACGCCGTGCTCTTCTCCGACGGGAGAGACGGCGAGCCCACCGCGCAGGACTGGGCTGACGCGGCCGGGACGATCTCGTATGAGATCGTCACCCGGGTCTCGGGGCGACTTCCCCGGCGGTACGTGCCCTTGACCGACGGGGCGGTGTGATGGTCGACATCCGAACGGTCGGGCGGTCGGCCACGGCCCTCGCTCTGGGCGGGGCGCTCGCCACCGCAGGTGCCGCCGTCGGCCTCGGGATGGAGCGTTACCTGATGGGACGGGCCCGCACCGGCGCCGACCCCTTCGTCAACGAACCTCTCGGTGGCCTGCGCGGCACGCCGTACGCCGTGGAGACCTCGGACGGCGTGCAGCTGCACGTGGAGGTGGACGGGGACGACGAGCCCGGCCTCACGGTCGTCTTCGCCCACGGCTTCGCGCTGAACCACGACTGCTGGCACTTCCAGCGTCGCGACCTGCGCCGTACGGCACGGCTCGTCTTCTACGACCAGCGTTCGCACGGGCGCTCCGGACGGGCTCCGCAGGACGAGACCTCGGTGGAGCGGCTCGGTCGCGACCTGGGCGAGATCGTCGACGTGCTCGTCCCGCCGGGCCCCGTCGTGCTCGTGGGCCACTCGATGGGGGGCATGAGCGTGATGGCACTCGCCGAGCAGCGACCCGAGCTGTTCGGCGAGCGCATCGTCGGGGTCGGTCTCGTCGCCACCAGCGCCATGCTTTCCGGCGGTGAGGACATCGGTCTCAGCGCCCGGGTAGCCGGCCTCGCGCGACGAGTCGGCCCTCCCGTCCTGGCCACCGCCTCACGGCAGGCTGACATCGTGGAGTCGTTGCGCCGCACCGGCAGCGACCTCGCCTACGTGCTGTTCAAGCGGTACTCCTTCTCGCGCGACGACATCGCGCCGTCCCTGGTGGAGTTCGTGGCAGCCATGGTGGCCGGCACTCCGGTCGGCGTGCTGTCAGACTTCCTCCCGCACCTCGCCACCCTTGACGCGCGGACCGCGCTCGCCGCCCTGTCGGAGACCCACACGCTGGTCATCGGAGCCGGAGGCGACCGCCTCACGCCGGTGCAGCACAGCCGCGAGATCGTCACTGACATCCTCGACGCCGAGTACCTCGAGGTGCCCGACGCCGGGCACATGGTGATGCTCGAGCACCCCGACCTGGTCACCGCACACCTGCGGTCCCTGGTGGCCCGGTCCACTCGTGGCACGACGGAGGCGATCGACGACCCCGGGGTGGCGCCCGTACCTCTTCCTCGCCCGTCGAAGCGCCAGCGACGGGGACGCAAGCAGTCGTGACGACCGCTCACGGGGTCTGGCACGTGCGGACCGCGGCGAGCATGCACGACCTTGGCGTCTGCCTCGGACAGATACTTCGTGCCGGCGATGTCGTGCTCATGGACGGCGAGCTGGGTGCCGGCAAGACGACGCTGACCCGGGGCATCGCCCAGGGCCTCGGCGTGCGCGGTCCGATCACCTCGCCCACCTTCGTGATCGCCCGGGAGCATGCCCCACACGGGGGCAGCCCGGGGCTCGTGCACGTCGACGCCTACCGGCTCAGCAGTGCCGACGAGGTGGACGACCTCGACCTCGGCCCCGCCATGGCGGGCAGCGTGACGGTGGTCGAGTGGGCCGGCGAGGTGGCCGCGCACCTGCACCGCACGCCGCTGGAGCTGGTGCTCCAGGTCACCGACGAGGACAGCCGGACGGTGCGCTGGCGCGCCGAGGGGGCCCGGTGGGAGGCCGACCTCACCCACGTAGCGGGTTGTGGCGAGCGCTCATCGCCGCGAAACGCTCCGGGTCCACCGGCCTGACCAGGCCCTCCTGCACCACCGCCGCTACCAGACGTCCGTCAGCGGCGAAGATGCGTCCCATCGCCAGCCCACGACCCCCGACCGCCGACGGGCTGACCGCGTCGTACAGCAGCCACTCGTCGGCGCGGAACGGTCGCTGGAACCACAGCGCATGGTCCAGGCTCGCGCCCATCACCGGGTCGAGGCTGAACGACACCCCGTGCCGGGCGAGCACGGGATGCAGCAGCGTCACGTCGCTCATGTAGGCGAGCATCGACGAGTGCAGCACCGCGTCGTCGGGAAGTCGACCGGCTGCCCGCATCCACACCCGGTGTCGTGCCTCGTCGCGCGGCCCGATGTCGCGCTGAGCGAACGGATGCGGGTCGATCGCCCGAAGGTCGATCGTCCCGGCGAGGATGGCAGACACGGGGAGGCGTTCGGCGTACGGGGCGAGGGCGTCGCTGAAGGTGGGCAGGCTTTCCGGCGGGGGCACGTCGGGCATCTCGTCGGCGTGCGAGAAGCCCTCCTCGCTGCGGTGGAAGGACGCCGCGAACGAGTAGATCGCCTTGCCGTGCTGGATGCCGTGCACCCGCCGGGTGGAGAAGCTGCCGCCGTCCCGGATGCGCTCGACCAGGAACAGCGTGGGCAGCGTCGGGTCGCCGGGGCGAAGGAAGTAGCTGTGAAGGGAGTGGATGTGCCGCTCCTCCTCGACCGTTCGCGCGGCTGCCACCAGTGCCTGCGCTGCGGTCTGCCCGCCGAAGGTGCGCGACAGCCCGCCCCGGGGGTGGTGGCCCCGGTAGATGTTCTCCTCGATCGGCTCCAGGGCCAGCACCGCGAGAAGCTCGTCCACGGCCTGCTGCCCGTGCGGTACGGCGGTGGACGGCTGCGGGGTCATGGCGGCCGAGGCTAGCGGCACCGGTCCTACGCTGGGTGCATGCTGCTGGCCTGGGACACGTCCACCGACGAGGTCACACTCGCCCTCGTCGACGGCGGCGATGTGCTCGGTCAGCGATCCGGCGGTGGTGCGCGGCGGCATGCCGAGGTGCTCGCGCCGCTGATCTCCGAGCTGCTGGTCGGAGCCGGGATCGCCGGCGGCGACCTCGACGCACTGGTGGTGGGTGTCGGCCCCGGTGCGTACACCGGCCTGCGGGTCGGCCTGGTGACCGCGCAGGTGCTGGCATGGACCTGGGGCGTCGATGCCGTCGGCGCCTGCAGCCTCGACGCCGTCGCCGTCCGGGCCGTGACCGAGCACCCCGATGCCTGCTCCCACGGGGTGCGCGTGGTCGCCGACGCCAAGCGAGGCCAGGTGTTCGCCGCCACCTATGACGCCTCAGGCAGGCGCCGCTCCGGGCCAGCGGTGGGTGACCCCGCCTCGCTCTGCGCGGCAGACGTCCCCGTCGTGGGGTCAGCCGTGCTGCGCTACCCGCAGGCGTGCACCGGCGTGCTTCCGGGCGCGGACAGCCACGCCGTCCCGGACGCCTCGTGGCTGGCCCGGGGCGTGGCCGAGGGTCTCATCGAGCGACGAGGCCTCACCCCGCTCTACCTCCGCCAGCCCGACGTCACCGTCGGCGCCGGGACCAAGCCGGTGCTCCAGCCGGGACGGTCGAGCTGAGCGTCGTCGTCGGCCCGCTGCGGTGGTGGCAGCTGTCGCAGGTTCTCGACATCGAGCAGGCGTCGTTCGCCGGCGAGCAGCCGTGGACGGCGCAGACGTGGTGGTCCGAGCTCGCCGGCGTACCGGAGCACCGCACCTACGTCGCCGCGTGCGACGGGGACCGGGTCGTGGGCTACGCGGGAGCGCGATGGGCCGACGACGTCGGTGACGTCATGACCGTCGCCGTGCACCCGGCGTCGCGCGGACGCGGCATCGGCGGTCTGCTCGTGGCGTCGCTGCTGGACGAGGCCGCCCGGCGTCGCATCCGCGAGCTGACCTTGGAGGTCCGTGACGGCAACGCCGCGGCCGCGTCGCTGTACGCCCGTCACGGGTTCGTCGCCGTCGCCCGACGCCGTGGCTACTACGGGCCAGGGATCGACGGCGTGCTCATGCGGGCTCCGGTACCGAGGGCGAACCGTCCACAATGGGAACCATCATGAGTGCGGTGACGGGGCCGTCGAGGAGCGACGGTCCGGTGGTTCTCGGGATCGAGACCTCGTGCGACGAGACCGGCGTCGGCATCGTCGCCGGGTCACGGCTGCTCGCCAACGAGGTCGCCTCCAGCGTCGACGAGCACGCCCGATTCGGCGGCGTCGTGCCCGAGGTCGCCAGCAGGGCTCATCTGGAGGCCATGCTGCCCGCGGTCGACCGAGCCTGCCGCACTGCGGGTGTCACCCTGACCGACATCGACGCGGTGGCCGTGACCAGCGGCCCGGGGCTGGTCGGCGCCCTGCTGGTGGGAGTCGCCGCGGCGAAGGCCCTCGCGCTGGGCATCGACCGCCCCCTGTTCGGGGTCAACCACCTCGCCGCGCACGTCGCCGTGGACACGCTCGAGCACGGGCCCCTTCCCGAGCCGGCGATCGCTCTGCTGGTGTCGGGCGGGCACTCCTCGTTGCTGCGTGCCGACGACCTCACCGCTGGCGTGATGCCGCTGGGGTCCACCATCGACGACGCGGCCGGTGAGGCCTTCGACAAAGTGGCTCGGGTGCTCGGTCTGCCGTTCCCCGGCGGCCCTCACATCGACAGGGTCGCGGCCGACGGGGACGCCGACGCCATCGCGTTCCCTCGTGGCCTGACGTCTGGACGGGACATGCAACGGCACCGGTACGACTTCTCGTTCTCCGGGCTCAAGACCGCTGTCGCGCGCTGGGTGGCGGCCACGCAGCAGGCAGGCGTGGACGTCCCGGTGTCGACGGTGGCCGCGTCGTTCCAGGAGGCGGTCAGCGACGTGCTGTCCCGCAAGGCGGTGCTCGCCTGCACCGAGACCGGGGTCGACACGCTCGTCCTCGGCGGTGGTGTCGCGGCCAACAGCCGGTTGCGGGCCATGACCGAGCACCGGTGCGCCGAGGCCGGTATCAGGGTGCGCGTGCCACGTCCGGGTCTGTGCACCGACAACGGGGCGATGGTGGCCGCCCTGGGCTCGCTGCTCGTTACGGCCGGGGTTGCGCCGTCGCCGGCGAGTCTCGGCGCCGACTCCGCGATGGAGGTGGAGCAGGTCAGCGTCGCCCCGTCGACGGACCCAGCGGGGACACCTGCGTGATGCCCAGCCCGGGGACACCCGACCCGCCGGTGGCGGTGCACCTGCTCGTCGACACGGGGGTCGACGACGCGTTGGCGGTGATCGCGGCGGCGCTGCACCCTGCCATCGGCCTCGCTGAGGTGACCGTCTGCGCGGGCAACGTGCCGCTACGTGCGGTGATCGGCAACACGCGCCTGGTGCTCGCGGTGCTGGCCGCGCATCCCGACACCGCGGCGGGTCGCTGCGGCGCCACCGTCGCGACGAGCCGCGGTGCCGCCGCCAGGTGGGACGGGCGGCCCTTCGCCGCCCGCACCGTCCACGGCCAGGACGGGCTGGCAGGTCTGCGTGCGCGCGAGGGTGCTGACGACAGCGACCGCGGCACGACGCCACGCCTCCTGCGAGTGACACAGGCTGCCGGGACGCTGGTGTGCGTGGCCCCTCAGACCACTCTCACCTGGCTGCGGCCCGGCCGCGTGCTGGTCACGTACGGCAGAGAAGGTGAGGGCAACCACGACCTGGACCCCGACGCGGCCCGCCAGGTCGCCGGGACGTGGTCGGTGTCCCACGCCGCCGCCCCGCCGGCCCTGACCCGGCACGACCTCGACGACGCCTGGAACAGCCTCACGCCGACCGACCGAGCCGAGCCTCTGGCACGTCTGGTGCAGGCGCTGCTGCGCCACCAGGTCGATCGAGGCGCCGGCCTCGGAGATGCCGACGCGGTGCTGCGCCTCGCCGGCAGCACCGACCCGCTGGGCGACCTGGTCGACGCTCTCAGACGGTGAGCGAGCGGGCGACCTCGACCAGCTCGTCCGGCAGCGGCTTGCGCTCGCCGGCGATCTGCTCGATCGGGATGCGCACGATCGACCCGCTCTGCAGCGCGACCATCACACCCGACTCGCCCTGACGTACCGCGTCCACGGCAGCGACGCCGAAGCGCGAGCCCAGCACGCGGTCGGTGGGCGTCGGCGTCCCTCCCCGCTGGACGTGCCCGAGAACCGTCAGTCGCGCGTCGAAACCGGTGCGCTCCTCGAGCTCCCGACGGACCATCTCGCCGACTGCTCCGGCCACGATCGAGCCGAACTTGCCCACCGGCGGTGTCCACGTCACCGAGCCCTCGAGCGGCACCGCTCCCTCGGCGACCACCACCACCGACGATCGCGCCCGACGGTGGCGGTGCCGCAGCTGTTTGCTGAGCTCGTCGATGTCGAAGGGGACCTCGGGGATGAGGATGGCCTCGGCGCCGGCGGCGATGCCTGCCGACAGGGCGATCCAGCCGTTGTGTCGGCCCATCACCTCGACGACCATGACGCGGTTGTGGCTCTCACCGGTTGTCTGCACGCGGTCGAGAGCGTCCGCGGCGATGAAGACGGCCGTGTCGAAGCCGACGGAGTAGTCGGTGCCGCTGACGTCGTTGTCGATCGTCTTCGGTACCCCGACCATGGGCAGACCGGCAGCGGCGAGCTCGCCGGCGGCGGCGAGGGTGCCGTCTCCCCCGATACAGATCACCGCGTCGAGACGGTTGCGCTTGAAGCTCTCGAACACCATCCCGGTGCCGTCCGGGTGTTCGTGCGGGTGGTACCGAGCCGTCCCGAGGATGGTGCCCCCGCGGGTCACGAGTCCCCGCGTGGAGTCGACGGAGAGGTCGACGATGTCTCCCTCCGCCATGCCCTTCCACCCGTTGCGGAAGCCGATGATGGTGTCGCCGTACTCCATCTCGGCACGTCGCACGACGGCGCGGATGACGGCGTTGAGGCCCGGGCAGTCACCTCCGCCGGTCAGCAGTCCGATGCGCATGCGGTCCCCTCTCGGTGCACGGTGGTGCTCTCACCCTAAGCCCGAATCCACCGCTCGGCTGGTTGCGCTTCGAGGGCCACATGCGCAGTGCCCAACGCCAGTTCGAACCTCTCTGCGTGCCGAGAAGAGGCTCCGACTCAAGCGCAGCCAGGTGTTCCATCAGAGCGCCGCTGCACAGGTCGACCCTGCCGTCGAGCACGGCCGGCGGGCCGAGGCCATCACGACGTACGCGTGTCCCCGACGACGTACTCCACCCGCTGGCCAACGGAGCGTCAGGGCCTGAGCCGCCCACTCTCGTCAGCCTGACGTGGCCGCCATGTCCGTGGCCTCATCGGGGTTGCGCTGCATCACAATGGCCGGGCGATCTCCGGAGATGCATCGTCGGCCACATAGGTGACGGTCTGGTCGATGACCTGCGTGGTTCGCGCGTCGAAGTGCACGTCAAGGACCTGCTGTGCTGACAACTCCCGCCTGGACTGCAGGGTCAGTCGATGCCTGCGATCTCGGAGCTGTCGACGGCGATCTTGAGCGAGCCATCGTCGTCTTCGACGATCAAGAAGGCCTCGACGGCCTCGAACGAGTCCTGCCCGTTGTTGGTGACCCGGACGATGACAGCGGCCTCGTAGGGGGGCCCGTCGGAGACGACTGGGGTACTCACAGCCTCGAACGTCGCCCACTCCTCCCGCTCGACGAACGCCGCGAGCCCCAGCGCTCCGTCGTCGTTGGCCGCCCTCCCCTGTTCCGCGCCTCCGCTGTAGTGGACGCCGTCCTCGGTCATCAAGGACACGACCGCCGCACCGTCCCCGGCGTCCCACGCCGCCAGGTACTCGTCGATCAACGCCGTGACCTCGGTATTCGCCGACGTCGGTGCGAAGAGCAGCCACCCCGCCCCCAGCCCGAACGCGACGCCAACGGCGCCGCCGACCATCCACGACATCACGCGCGAACCCTTACGATGCGGAACCGTGACCTGCGGTAGGGCTTCCACGACGTACACCTCCAGATCTCGTTCTCGTCCGGCAGCCGAAGCCCGTCAAGGGACCTAAGCCCGGATCCATCGCCCGGCTTGTGAGGGGGCGGCGGATCGAGGGTCGTTGTGGTCTTCGTTGTCGTGTCGGGCGGTGGGGTACCGCTGGTCAGGTGGGGTGGGGATCGCTTGTCTCCGCTGAAGGCGGTGCAGGGGGTTTCGGCGACGTCGGCGCCGGAGAACGGCACCTCGATGCCGGCCGCGGTGCCCACCACGGCCTTGCCGTAGCACGGGCCGCTCGGGACGCGATCGTTGCGCGGTCACGACGGGTGAGCTCGGGGCGAAGCGCCTCGGCCTCGGCGTCACGCCACCGTCCTGCTGATCCCGGCAGGCCCGATTCCTGGCACTCGGGTTGACCGAGTGCTAAGTGGTTGTCTACTGTCGGCATTGGCACTCGGGATAGCCGGGTGCCAGCCGCGACGCTCGCTCGACCGGCACCCGCGACGACGGTACGAGCCGAGTGGGACGGCCCCACAACGAAGCCAATCGACGTCCCGCGAAAGGGGAGTCAGCACGTGTCCGTGTCGATCAAGCCACTGGAGGACCGCGTCCTCGTCAAGCCGCTCGATGCCGAGCAGACCACGGCGTCCGGCCTGGTGATCCCTGACACCGCCAAGGAGAAGCCCCAGGAGGGCGAGGTTCTGGCCGTGGGCCCGGGCCGCTGGGACGAGGACGGGGAGAACCGCGTCCCCCTCGACGTCAGCGTCGGCGACAAGGTCCTGTACTCCAAGTACGGCGGCACCGAGGTCAAGTACCAGGGTGACGAGTACCTCATCCTGTCCGCCCGCGACGTCCTGGCCATCCTGGGCTAGACGTCCACCAGCCACGAGGCGCGCCGGCGGCTCTGGACGCTTCGCGTTCGGGGCCGCCGTTGCGCGTCCACCCCCACCGCAGAAAGGGACATCGTCCGTATGCCCAAGATCCTTTCCTTCGACACCGATGCCCGAGCAAGCCTCGAGCGCGGCGTCAACGCCCTCGCTGACGCGGTCAAGGTCACGATCGGCCCTCGGGGTCGCAACGTCGTGCTCGGCTCCAGCTGGGGCCCCCCGACCATCACCAACGACGGTGTGACGATCGCCAAGGCTGTGGACCTCGACGAGCCCTACGAGAACATGGGTGCGCAGCTGGTCAAGGAGGTTGCCACCAAGACCAACGACGTCGCCGGGGACGGCACGACGACGGCCACGGTGCTCGCCCAGGCCCTCGTGAGCGAGGGTCTTCGCTTGCTGGCGGCCGGGGTGGGCCCGGCGGCTCTCAAGCGGGGAATCGATGCCGCCGTCGACGCGGTGACCGACCACCTGCTCGAGACGGCCCGTCAGGTCGACGGGCACGACGACACCGCTGCCGTCGCGACCATCTCCGCGCAGGACACCGAGATCGGCACGATGATCGCCGAGGCGTTCGACCGGGTGGGCCAGGACGGGGTGATCTCCGTCGAGGAGGGCAGCACCCTCGGCACCGAGCTGGACGTCACCGAGGGCCTGCAGTTCGACAAGGGCTACCTCAGCCCCTACATGGTGACCGATCCCGAGCGCATGGAGGCGGTGCTCGAGAACCCGTGGATCCTGTTCAACCAGGGCAAGATCTCCGCTCTCGCCGACCTGCTGCCGTTGCTGGAGAAGGTCATCCCGACCAACCGACCGCTGCTGATCATCGCCGAGGACGTCGACGGGGAGGCCCTGTCGACGCTCGTGGTCAACAAGATCCGCGGGACGTTCGCCTCGGTCGCGGTGAAGGCCCCGGGCTTCGGCGACCGACGCAAGGCGACCCTGCAGGACATGGCCGTCGTGACCGCCGGACAGGTCGTCGCCGAAGAAGTCGGTCTGTCGCTGGACTCCGTCGGCCTGGAGGTGCTCGGCTCGGCACGGCGCGTGGTGATCACCAAGGACGACACGACCATCGTGGACGGGGCCGGCGACCATGACGCGATCGCGGCGCGGATCGCTCAGATCCGCGGCGAGATCGAGGCGACGGAGTCGTCGTGGGACTCCGAGAAGCTTCAGGAGCGCCTGGCGAAGCTCGCCGGTGGGGTCGGCGTCATCACGGTCGGTGCCGCCACCGAGGTCGAGATGAAGGAGAAGAAGCACCGCGTCGAGGACGCGGTGTCAGCCACCCGCGCGGCGATCGAGGAGGGGGTGGTCGCCGGAGGCGGCACCGCCCTCGCCCAGTCGGCGGCCGTGCTGGCCGGCGGTCTCGACCGGGACGGGGACGAGGCCAGCGGCGTGCGCCTTGTCGCGCGTGCGTTGGCTCGCCCGACGTTCTGGATCGCTGAGAACGCCGGCGCACCCGGCGGGGTGGTCATCGCCCGTGTCGTCGAGCAGGAGCCCGGCGTCGGGTACGACGCCCGCACCGGCGAGTACACCGACATGGTGGGGGCCGGCATCATCGACCCCGTCAAGGTGACGCGCTCAGCGCTGCAGAACGCCGCATCGATCGCCGGCATGCTGCTCACGACCGATGTCCTCGTGGCGGACAAGCCCGTCCCGCCGGAGCCGGAGGACGCCGGTCACGGTCACGGCCACGGCCACTGAGCATTAGGCACGAAGCAGACGTCGATGGGGCCCCGGGTTTGCACCCGGGGCC
>Ga0272442_10002857_pt1 | contig 24619 bp, 23 predicted proteins | sample SSMForm2O_FD_200262 | JGI IMG/M metagenome (GOLD analysis project Ga0272442, IMG submission 200262) | Marine sediment archaeal communities from Little Sippewissett salt marsh, Falmouth, MA, United States - SSM-Form-2O | ecosystem: Environmental > Aquatic > Marine > Wetlands > Sediment ... | reverse complement strand
ATTATCTGCTGAAACAACTGTATTATAATAGATATCATTTCTTTCATCAATATAATCCTTATCTAAAAGAGCATTCTCAAGACCATTATTTAACCAATTCCGACCACAAGAATGATGAATAAAAATCAAATCATCATCAGATAAACTACTTGCTTTTGAATTTTCAATTAAACAAAAACTAGAAAATATTAAAATAAAAGCTGTAACAGCAACATAATGATATTTTATTAGTTTCATTTAGTCAAATCCCATCTTTGTGAAAATATTATAACCGCTGTTCAAAGTGTTAATCTATTCCTAATATTATTTATATTTAACATATTATATAAAATCTTTTATTTTTATAAAAATTCTTTATATAATTTTTGAATTCTTTACTAAAAAAATATTGCAGAAATTTATAAACTAATAAAATATTCATAAAATGAGGAGATAAAATCAAAAAAACAACTAAGTTAATAGCAATATTGTTAGTAATAATCATTATAGTCTCGATAGGGGTTTTTGTAATCTATAACTCATTATCCAATTCCAATGAAGAAAAAGAGAAGAAACATCCAGATCTAGATAAATTTCTAGGAGAATGGATTGAAACTACAATATATGGAAATAATGTAACTTGGGCTTTTTATGAAAACAATTCAATTCGTTATAATTATAATCCTGGTGTAACTGTTATATATTACTGGGGTGAATTTAGCCTAGAAGGCGATATACTTGATATAGATGCAATGCCCTTTAAAAGCATGAGATATACTTATGAATTTTCAAATAACAATAATAAAATTATTTTAACAGATAACGGAGATCAAACAATATTAAATAAAATAAACTAAAAATTAGATGGCTCAACAGTGATTTAAACTAACTCTATTAATAACAATATTTATTATTTGGTTTTTTCCAAATGTTTTCACTATGTATATAAATAAAAAGATAAATATCAGATAATAGAGGATAAAAATGCTATCTAAAAACAAATCAATAATGATAATATTAATAATCATAATTATGCTGGGATCAACTCTAACACCAGGATGTTTAGATCAAGAGGATAACAAAAAAAATAATAAAAGTGGTTCTACCAGTCAGGGAGTAATTATAATTCCTGCTGCAAGTACTCTTTCAACTGATAACCCTAAATATGAAATGTCATCATATTACAGATCTGATGGCTTAACAATTAACTCTAGTATCTCAGAGTACACATTGCCTCTGGATTTATCATCTATTACAAACATCGATGATTTTAATTCAAAACTTTTTTTAACTGAAGAGCAAAAAAACATTATCAAATCAAATGGTTTTGTAGTAATCGACTATGGCGATGAAGACGATATAATACAGGCATACAAAGACATGAAAGAAAGATACGAACTTCCTATATTTGTCACAACAGATACAATATTACATCTTTATCATATACAGTTTGATGAAATATTAAAAGGTATAGAAGAAAGAGAATTTTTTGATAAAATACTAAACCTTACAAAATCTTTATTTGATAAATCAAAAGAAGACTATGATACTTTTACAGATTCTGATCTAAAAGAAGCAGCAAAGAGAAATATAGCATTTTTCTCAGTAGCATTATCACTACTACAAACACCAACAGAAGATTACGATGGATCAGAAAATATATACGAAATTAACTATAACATTCCAAGTTATGTACAAGAGGAAGTAAACAGTGAAATAAATCTTATAGAAGAACAAGAAAAATTCGAATTTAGTCCAATATTTTTATACAAAGAAGATTACACTCAATATAAACCAAGAGGACATTATACCCAATCAGAAAAACTAAAAAGATATTTTAAAGCACTAATGTGGTATGGTAGAATCTCATTTCTATTAAAAGGCGGAGAACCAAACGGACCAACCATGCCTTTTTTAATATCAGAACAAGACTCAAAAATACAGACAATACAAGCAAGTCTAATCGCATCATATCTACCAAATGTTGATGTAAACGAAGAAAAAGCAGAAGACATATGGAATAGACTCTATGTAGTCACATCATTTTTTGTAGGAACCTCAGATGATCTAACACCATATGAATACCTTGACTCAATAAAAGAAGTATACGGTCTTGAATTCAACACATCAGATCTACCAGATGATGACAAAATATTTGATTTAAAAGTAGAACTAGCTAAAAAAAGAAGCCCAGAAATATACGGTGGAACTGGTGAAATCACAATAGTAAAACCACCAGGAGACCCATTTACAATAGAGGATTTAAACCAAACACTAGAAAAAACAAAAGGAATGAGACTCATGGGACAGAGATTCATACCAGACTCATACATGTTCCAACAACTAGTATTCCCTGCAGTAGACCCCTATACAGGTGGCGAAGATACACCTTTTACATGGGTTCCAACAGATGGAGGACCTACAAGGGGTTTTCCAAGAGGACTAGACATCATGGCGGTACTAGGATCACAAAAAGCACTTGAAATCCTAGAAGAAGAAGGAGATACAGAATACACAAACTATTACAAACAACTAAACATGTTAAAAGAAAACTTTTCAAGTTTAAACACAACAGAATGGAACAAAAACCTATACTTCAGCTGGATATATACACTAAAATCACTTCTGAAAGAATACAACTCAAGTTATCCTAGTTTCATGCAAACAGAATCATGGCAAAAAAAAGAACTACACACAGCATTAGCATCATGGGCAGAGTTAAGACATGACACTATACTATACGCAAAACAAAGCTATACACCAGGAAAAGCAACATCTATAGAACCACAAGAAAAACCAGTAGTAGGCTACGTTGAACCAACACCCGAGTTTTACGTAAGAATACTTGCATTAACACAGATGACAAAAAACGGACTAACAGATCTAAATGTATTAACCACCACAGAAAAAAACCGTTTAGAAAGCCTAGAAACAATAATACAAAGACTACTTGAAATCACACAAAAAGAACTAGAAAACCAAGAACTAACAGAATCTGATTACCAGTTTATAAGAAACTTCGGAGAAAGCCTAGATAGCATAGTAACAGGTGTAAAAGACAAAGGAAAAGAAACAACAATAATAGCAGATGTCCACACAGATATAAACACAAAAGAAGTACTAGAAGAAGGAGTAGGATATGTAGATCTCATCTTAGTAGCTTACAAAGTCCCAGATGGAAGAATAATAATGGGAGCAGGACCTGTAATGAGCTATTACGAATTCAAACATCCAATGAATGACCGGTTAACCGATGAAAAATGGAAAACAATGCTTGAAGAAAACGACACACCAGATAGAGCACCGTGGACAAATGATTTTATATTAGAATAAAAAAAATTTACCAGAAAGAACCTTTATACAATTTAGTAGCAGGACAACCAAAACAACGGTTCTCATGATAAGCTTCACATTCTTTATATTTAATACCACAAGGTGGATTCTTAACAGGACGCTCTATCATCTTTATTGGTATTATAAAATCTTTAATACTAGAAATAACAATATCAAACTCTGCACTATCAACATCTTCATCAGGACGTATACGACAATCAATTATAGATTCCAAAGATGCTAAATCCTCACCTGCAAATAACAACATAAGATTATCACCTCCAGAGACAACAAAACCATTTAAAAAAAATGGGCAACCAGTGAACTTGTTTAAAATTTTAGTAGTATTAGTAGTTTTAACCATTACTCTTGCAAGATATATTCCAACCTTGTTAATATTTACACCTAAAACATGGTCAATAATACCTTTATCCTTTAATTTTTTAATACGCATCGCAACAGATGGTTGAGATAAATTAATTTTTTTTGCGATTTTATCCTGAGATATATCCTGTTTATCATATAGAAGAGAAATAATTTTTCTATCTTTATTATCTAATTTTATTGTGTCTCTCATAAAAATTCAACCCATATAATACTTATAATATATACGACATAAATATGATATATTTAGATGTTTCTAATAAATTATAAACAAAAAATTAATTTTACAAATAATTATAACAGTAAAATTTATGAATTGAAAATAATACAAATAAAAAAACAAAGATGTAGAGCAACTTATCCTTAGAGTTACTTACCTCCAAAAAAAAATTATTTTACTCATACTAACTCAAATGCTCTACTTCTCCTTAATTATTAAAAAAAAAATGAGGTGAAAAAAAATGCCTAGAGAAGGAGGCGGTTTCGGCAGAAACAGAACTGGTCGAGGACTTGGTGGCGGTCAAGGCTATGGACCAGGTGGAGATTGCATATGCCCTAATTGTAAACATCGTGAACCCCATCAAAGAGGGACACCTTGTTATGCAAGAAAATGCCCACTATGCGGAACATTAATGACACGGCCATAAAAAAAAGGTGATAAAGAAATGACAATTAATAAAGAAAAAAATAATGAAAACGATATAGATAGAGTAAAAAATTTTTTAAAAACATTAGGTTTTGTATGCAGTAGCTACCCATCAGCTCAACACCTGATATACACAAAAGAAAACAATACAGTAATTATAAAAAACAATAATAAATAAAAAATAGTAATTTGGGGAAATTTTAATGGTTGAAAATACAAATATTTCTAACAGAGTTCTAAAAATTAAAAAATCTGCGATTCATGAGATGACCCGGCTTTCTAAAGAAATCGATGATGTAGCTTTTCTATCTTGGGCTAAACCAACTTCAGATACACCAGATCATATTAAAAAAGCAGCAGTCGACGCAATAAACAAAGGACTTGTTGGAGGTTATTCAGAAAATGCAGGTATATTACAACTTAGACAGGAAATTGCAAAAAAACTACAAAAGGATAACAATATTGATGCAAATCCTTCTCAACTTATTGTAACTATAGGTGCTGTTGAAGGATTATCTGCCGCGATAATGGCATGTATTGATCCAGGTGATGAAGTTATTTTACCATCCCCTACTTACTCGACACATATACGTCAAGTCCAGATTGCATCAGGAAAACCAGTACTTGTTCCAACTATAGAAGAAAAAGGTTTTGAACTAGATTTAGAAGAAATAAAAAATGCAATAACACCTAAAACAAAAGCTATAATGTATTGCTCACCAAGTAATCCAACTGGTACTGTTTTCTCTGAAAAAACTCTACGTAAATTAGCAGATATAGCATTAGAACATAATTTAATGATAATAACAGATGAAGCATATGAATATTTCACATATGATGGCCATAAACACTTTAGTATCGGCTCAATTCCAGAGATGAAAAAAAACACTATTAGTTGTTTTACTTTTACAAAAAGCTACGCGATGACAGGTTGGAGAATAGGATACTTACATACAGACGAAACTTTTATTCCTCAAATTAAAAAAGCTCACATACCATTTGCTATTTGTACAACAGTTGCATCTCAATATGCAGCACTTGCAGCCCTGCAAGGTCCACAAGATTGCATAAAAATTTTTAGGCAAAAATATCTTTCTGCAAGAGATCTAATGTGTAAAAGACTTGATGATCTAAGCTCAGTTTTTGAATATCAAAAACCAAGAGGATCATACTTAATGTTTCCAAAAATACTAACCGAAGAAGGAAAAGACTCAACAACATTTTGTAAAAAACTTCTAAAAGAAGCAAAAGTATCAACAACCCCAGGAATCGCATTTGGGCCAACTGGTGAAGAACACCTTAGATTATCATTTTGCGTTCCAGAAGAAATGATAAATAAAGCATATGACAGAATGGAAACATATCTCAAATAAAAAAAAAAACATAAGGAAAAAAAAATGAAGCTTACAATTGTCTATGATAATGACATATTCAAAAAAGGATTAGGGCTAAAATCTGATTGGGGATTTGCATGCTTAATTGAAACAAAAAATGATACAGTTTTATTTGACACAGGAGCTAAAGGCAAAATATTACTAAACAACATGAAATTACTAGACATTAACCCTAAACAAATCAATAAAATCGTAATATCACATGAACACTGGGATCACAATGGCGGGCTAAAAGATCTAATAACTTATATTGAAAAAGCAGAAATATTCAGACCAAAAAGTCAAAAGGATGATAACAAAATAAAACATAGAAATTCAAAGGAAAGCACAAAGATTTCTGAAGAAATTTATACAACAGGGATATTAAAAGGAACTCCAGTAGATGAACAGTCACTTGTTCTAAAAGGCAAAAAAAACTGGTATGCACTAACGGGATGTTCACATTCAGGTGTTGATAATATATTAAAAACAGCAAACAAAATAGGCTACACTGCAGGTATAATCGGTGGTTTTCATGGTTTCAATAAATTTAAATATTTAGAAAAATTAAATTTAATTTATCCATGTCATTGCACAAAATATAAAAAACAAATAATTGAGATGTTTCCAGATAAAGCTAAAAAATGCGGAGTAGGAAAAACAATTGATTTATAGGATAAACAATGAATTCAAATAACATAGATAATTGGATAAATCACAAAGGCCAAAAATTATTAAGAGAAATAGGTTTAAAAGAAGGACAAACAGTATTAGAATTTGGATGCGGTCAAGGCAATTATACCCTCCCCTCATCACTAATTTTAGGAGAAAAAGGAATAATATACTCATTTGATAAAAACAAAAATGTCTTAAACGATTTAAAACAAAAAATAAGAAAAAAGGCTTTAAAAAATATAAAACTAATCAATTCAGAAGACACTCTAAACAGTTCTCTTTCAGATAACTCAGTTGATACAGTTTTGTTATATGATATAATACATTTATTAAAAAACAGAAAAAAATTATTAAAAGAAATATATAAAGTTACAAAACCCAATGGTATTCTATCAGTATATCCAAAGCATCATGAAAGCCATATGAACATGAGCAAAAATGAAATAATAAAAGAAATCGAGTCTATAGGTTTTAAATTTGAAAAAACACTCTTGAAAACTTTAATGCATGATAGTAAAATAGAAAAAGGATATATTTTAAATTTTAGAAGAAAATAATTGTATTTACTAAAAATTCAAAAGAAATAAAAAACAACTTTCTTAATAGATATTTAATAATTATATAAATAAACAAAAAAACAACAATAAATATTGTACAATATAGCAAAGAACTAATAATTATTATAATAACCCTTATAAGCCGATTTGTTTTTCAAAATTTTAACTAATTTAGCAAACTAAAAATTAAAAGTTCAGAAAAAAAACCAGATATAAAACTAGTGTAAGGATAATATTTGAAAAAAATGTTCTTTTCTAATTTATTCTTATATGCTTTATTGGGAGGATGTAAAAATCCATGAAAAAAACACCTTGTGAATATATAGTATGGAATGGTTTACCAGTAATTAGAAAAGAAATTGTAAAAAGCATGATAAATGATTTTGGCCTAAATCAAAAAGAAGCTGCAGAAAAACTAGATATAACATGCTCAGCAGTTTCACAATATCTATCAGGTAAAAGAGGAAAACCAGAGATAAAAGACTTCGAACTTTTAAATGAGATCCATATATCAACAGAGAAAATAATTAAAGAGGGAAATGGAGTTCTTATATCAGAGACTTGTAGACTCTGTAAAATGTTTTGTTCAAAAGAGATCTTTCCTTTTATTTGTGAGCACTGTAAAGAAATAAGATAGAAATTGACGATAAATAATTTTTAAAAAAATAGGATGAGAAACATATGGTTAAAAGATCTGAAAAAGCTAAAACTATGAGAAAGTTGATTAAATCCATATGGATTTTTAACTGGTTTAATTCATGTGGATTCGCAGAGCTAGTACCAGTAGTAGGATCCAGATGGGACATGGAACGATTTGGGATGATTATTGTTGGAACCCCTAGACATGCAGATGTTTTATTTATAGCAGGATATCAAACACCTAAATCAATTAAAAGAGCACAAAGAGTATATGAACAAATGGCTGAACCAAGAGTAGTTATCGCACTAGGTTCATGCACAATGACTGGGGGCATGTATTGGGATTCCTATAACACTATAAAACGACTCGACAAATATCTACCAATTACAATATACATACCTGGATGTCCACCCAGACCTGAAGCAGTTTTTGAAGCATGTGAAAAAATATTTGAGCATGTTAAGGAGCTAAAGTAAAATGAAAAACGACAGAGAAAACCTGTTAATTGAAAAAATAAATACAGATTTAAAAATCAAAGCAACAATCCAAAGACAAAAAAGAATATGGATAAACATTAAAGAAAATAATTTAATAAAAACCTGCAATTGGTTAAAAAAACAAGGATTTGATCATTTATCTGCAATATCAGTAACAGACTTGATAGAAGAAGAAAAATTTGAAATTACTTATCATCTATGGTCATATCAAAACAAAATACTACTAACAATAAAAACAAAAATTGATAGAAAAAAACCAGTTATACAATCTGTTATACCAATATATAACGAAAACGCTCAAATTCATGAAAGAGAATTACATGAACTTTTTGGAGTGAAATTTCAAGGAAACCCTGATCTAACACCCCTATTCTTAGAAGACTGGCATAACACTCCACCATTCAAAAAAGATTTCAACTGGAGAGATTACGTCAAAAAAGACCTATATGACAAAAAAAACGAAAGGGAGACAGCTTATTATGATTAACAACATAGAACCAACCCCAGAAGATACAGATTATGATTTATATTTTGGTCCAGCTCACCCGGGCTCAGGTAACTTCGGTGTAAAATTAAAAGTAAATGGAGAAAAAATTATATCAGCAAGAGCTGACCCAGGTTACTTACATAGAGGATTTGAAAAATTAATGGAATACAGAATACCAATACAAAATGCTGTTTTATCTGACCGGCTTTGTGTTCTTGAACCATTAAACTGGAATTTAATACATGCAGAAGCAGTAGATGAATTAATGAAAATAGAAGTGCCAGAAAGAGCCAAATATATAAGAGTAATAATGGCAGAACTATCAAGAATCCAATCACACATAATATGGTTTGGCGTATTTTCCAAAGGAACAGGATTTGACACAGGATTCAAAATGGCTTTTGGATACAGAGATTACATACTTGATTTATTTGAGCTTATCACAGGAGGCAGAGTATACCCTGCTGGATATATCTGCCCAGGAGGAGTAAGAAGAGACCTACCAGATAACGCAGAAGAAAAAATCCTAAAAGTATTAGAAAAAATGAAAAAAATGATAAAACTTGCAGAAGCAGAAAACCCTGCACTATTATCAAGGGCAAAAGACATCGGAACTTTAACAAAAAAAGATGCAATAAGACTTGGAGCAACAGGCCCAATTATAAGAGCATCAGGTATGAAAACTGATGTTAGAAAAGACGAACCATATGAAATTTATGACAGATTAGATTTCGATATACCCGTAAGAGAAGAAGGAGATGCATATGCCAGATATAATATTGGAATCGAAGAGATGAAACAATCAATAATAATTACAAAACAAGCATTAAAAGAACTACCCCAAGGAGAAACAATCTCTCCAAATCTAAAAAAACCGAAATTAAACATGAAAATGCCTGAAGGAGAAGTATATGTACGCAATGAAGTCTCAAGAGGAGAAGCAGGAATCTACATGGTAAGCAACGGAGATAAAACACCATATAGAGTAAAAGTCAGAGGACCTGATTTTTTACATATGATACCAGTTCTAGAATATTTACTTAAAGGAACACAAATAGCAGATGTACCAGCAATTTACTGGAGTTTAAATATTTGTCCTGCAGACATGGATAGATGATAAAAATGAAACTAAAAATATTACCCCAATTGTTTAAAAACTTGTTTTCAAAACCTATGACTGTTAAATTTCCACATGAGTCAATACCTATCGCAGAAAACTACAGAGGAGAACATGAATATCACATAGATAAATGTATAAGCTGCGGTCTTTGCGCAAAAATATGTCCTAATATGGCTATAGAAATGGTTGAAACATCAGAGGAAAATAAAGAAAAATACCCTAAAAAATATGTAAAAATTGATCTAGGAAAATGCTGCTTCTGTGGACTATGTGAAGATATCTGTCCAAAAGATGCAATAATATTAACAAAAAATGTTTTTCTTTCTACATTTGATGATAAAAATGTAGTTAGATATCCAATTCCAAAAAAAGAAACTGAATAAAAAAAAAAATTAGGATAAGGGAGGTAAGAAGTTATGACTAAAAATGATAAAAACAAAAAGATTGGTGTTTTTCTTTGTCATTGCGGAGACAATATTGCTGAAATAGTTAACATAAAAAAACTAAAAAAGGATTTATCAGAAAACAAAGAACTAGTGGTAAAAGATCATCTGTTTTTATGTTCGGAATCAGGACAAAACATGATTTTAAAAACTTTAAAAAATGAAAATATCGACAGAGTCGTAATAGCTAGTTGTTCGCCTAAACATCATTGGGATATTTTCAAAAAATGTATTCAACAAGAGTTAAACCCTTATATGTGGGAGATGGCAAATATTCGGGAGCATTGTTCATGGGTTCATACCGATAAAGATAAAGCTACGAAAAAAGCACATTCTTTAGTACAAGGTGCAATTAATAAAGTAAAACATCATGAACCAATTCTTAAAAAAGAGATTTCAATAAATAGAGATGTACTTGTAATTGGTGCGGGTATTGCTGGAATGCATACCTCTTTAGAGCTTGCAGATAAGGATTTTAATGTTTATCTCGTTGAAAAAAGCCCTGCTATTGGTGGTAACATGACTAAACTTGGTAGGACTTTTCCCACTGATGATTGTTCTATGTGTACTGCTTCTCCTATCATGAATGAAGTAAGTACTCATCCTAATATTGAGATGATGACACTTTCTGAGCTTGTTGATTTTTCAGGAAGACCTGGTGAATACATTGCTACTGTAAAAACTAAACCTAGATATGTTGATCCAAACAAATGTACTGGTTGTGGACTTTGCACTGAGAAATGCCCGGTTTCAATTACATCTGAATATGAGCTTGGTTTAGAGGATACAAAAGCGATTCATATACCATTTGATTCATGTGTTCCAGAGGTTGCCTTTATAGATCCAGACTCATGTCTTAAAATTACTAAAAATAAATGTGGGCTTTGTGAAAAAATCTGTCCTGCTGATGCAATAGATTACAATCAAAAATTAGAGACTAAAAAACTTAAGATTGGTGCCGTAGTAGTTGCAACAGGTTATCAGCAAAAGGATTTATCAGGATCAGAGTATAACTTTGAACATCCTGATGTAATAACAGGTTTACAGTTGGAAAGAATGATTACACCCGCAGGGCCAACTAAAGGAAAAATCCTATGCCCCTCTAATGGAGAATTACCAAAAACTGTTACATTTATTCAATGTGCAGGCTCTAGAGATCAGAGACATAATGAATATTGTTCAAATATCTGCTGTATGTATTCAGCTAAAAACGCAAAAATAACACGCACAAAGATACCTGATGCAGATATTAACATGTGCTATATAGATATAAGAGCACCCGGTAGAAGATATGAGGAATACTATCGTCTACTCAGACAAAACAATATAAAAATGATACAAGGCAAACCATCTGAGATAATGGAAGACAAAGACGGTAAATTATTTTTTGATATATATGATAAATCCACAAATAAACTAATGCAGATTAATTCTGATCTAATAGTCCTTGCCACTGCCCTTGAACCATCTGAAGGTACCAAAAAAATGACTTCACTACTAAATCTACCCTATGGACTTGATAATTTCATTTCACCTTTACATGTAAAAATAGCACCTGTAGATACCACCACAGAGGGAATATACATCACTGGAACTGCAGAAGCACCAAAATCAATTCAGGATTGTATAACTGATGCTTCATCAGCTGCAAGTCGAATTGCAACACTTCTAAAAAGCAATACCTCAGTTATAGACCTAACAACCGCTGAAATTAACCCTGATAAATGCACAGAATGCGGTGAATGTATCAAAGCATGTAATTACTCAGCTATTACAAAAGACTACGAAATAATAGATATGTCTTGTAGAGGATGCGGAAAATGTGTATCAGTCTGCCCAGAAGAAGCAATTGAAATACGAAACCTTACAAACAAACAACTAAGAAACCAGGTAAAAGGCATATTATCAATTGACCCCAACTCAATAATTGCATATACTACAGAAACATGTGGTTATAACGCAGCAGATATAGCTGGAGTCTCCCGGCTTAAATATCCAAGTGAAGTCAAAGTAGTAAAACTACCATGTGTAGGAAGATTAAGAGTAGATGACATTCTCTACGCATTTGAAAAAGGTGCAAAAGCTGTAATGGTAATAGCCTGCCCTGAAGGATTATGCCACTTTATTGATGGAACCGAATCAGCACAAAAAATAGTTGAAAAAACCAAAAAAATATTAGACAAAAAAGGAATAGGGAGCGAAAAACTCCGATTTATTCCAATTGTATCACCAGATGGACCAAAATTCCAAAATATATGCAAAGAAGAAGCTGAAAAAATAAAAAAGGAGGTAGCAAAATGAGCAATGGAATAACCGATCTTTTTAATATGTCAAAACCAGAAAAAGATAAATACAAAAAATTAGAAACAGAACTAGCAATACTAGGACTTGAATCACCAAACATCTGCTACCAATGTTCAAAATGTACATCAGGCTGCGAAGCAATGAAACTACTAGAGTTAGAGCCACATTCAATCATGGCCTCTGCCAAGGATGGATTCATAGAAGAAATAATGCAATCAGAAAAGATATGGGACTGCGTCAGCTGCTACAAATGCATAGAACGCTGCCCACAAAAAATGAGCCCAGTAGACCTCATGTACATAATAAAAAACTGGTGTGTATCCTCCGGAAAACAACTACCAGGTAATTACCAAAAAATCCTTCAAAATATTCTATCAAGCGGCTACACCCAAAACCCAGTAGATGTTCAAGATAAAAAAAATAAAACATGGAATAGAAAAAACCTAGGCCTACCAACTCTAAAAAAACCAAAAGATCAACAAAAATTCACAAGTACTATCTCAGAACTAGCAATGGAGGGACTTAAATGAAACAACTAGGACTATATCTAGGATGCACAATACCAACTGAACAATATGGATACGAAATGAGCATAAGAGAAATAATGCCAGATTTCAACATTAAACTAGTTGAACTAGATAATGTATCATGCTGCGGTGGACCACTAAGAAGCATTAATCTTATGATGCAAATGTATCTATCTGCAAGAAACATAGCAATATGCGAGTCAAAAGGATTGGATATGTATGCACCTTGTTCACAATGTCATCTTTCTCTAACTGAAACAATAAACAGATTAAACAACTCAGATTTATTAAAAGAAAAAATCGTAAAAAAACTAAAAGAAAAAGAAGGATTAAAATACACAGGTAAACTAAAAATTTATCACACACTTGACTTGCTTTATGATGAAATAGGTCTAAAAAAAATCGAAAAAAAAGTAAAAACACCATTAAAATGGAAAATAGCCTGCCACTATGGCTGCCATACAATAAGATACAGTGATGCAAAAAGACCAGATAAAGCAGAACACCCAAATAAAATTGAAGAAATAATAAAAACTATAGGTGGAAAAACCCAGGATTACTCAGAAAAACTAAACTGTTGCGGTGCACCACTTATGATCAACCGTAAAGAATCTGCTCTAACCAAAGCCGGGGAAAAAATAAAAGCAATTCAAGACAGAAAATATGATGCCACAGCTATAGTATGCCCATTTGGAGGAAGAATGCTAGACTCAAAACAGGAAAAAGCTGCAAGCACCATAGGAGAAAAACTAGACATGCCTGTTTTTTATTTAACACAGTTGATAGGAATAGCATTAAACAAAGATAAAAACAAACTAGGAATAAATCTGAATCAAACTACAGATAAAATAAAATACTAAAAAAGAAGCTTTAACTTTAATATTTTATTGAAAGTAAGGAACAATTTATGGCAAAAATTGAACCATTTGAAAAATATAGTAAGGAATACGAAAAATGGTTTTCAAAACATAAAGAAATATATCAAGCTGAAATAGATCTAGTTAAAAAATTTATATCAAAAGACAAAAAAGGAGTTGAAATAGGCGTAGGAACAGGTAGATTCGCCCAGCCACTAGGAATAAAAATTGGTGTTGAACCATCAAAAAAAATGGCAGAGTTAGCAGAAAAAAAAGGCATCAAAGTTTACAACTCTGAAGCAGAAAAACTCCCATTTAAAAAAGAAACATTTGATTTTGCTTTAATGGTTACTACAATTTGTTTTGTTGATGACGTATTAAAATCATTCAAAGAAATAAACCGTATTCTAAAAAAAAATGGTTATATTGTAACAGGTTTTATAGATAAAAAAAGCAGCTTTGGAAAAAAATACATAAAAAAAAGCAAGCAAAGCAAATTCTACAAATATGCAACTTTTTACTCAACAGATGAAGTCTTAAAATTTTTAAAAAAAACAGGTTATAAAAATTTTATAATAAAACAAACAGTTTTTACAGACCAAAAATATAAGATTAATAAAATTGAAGAAGGATATGGAAAAGCAAGCTTTGTAGTAATAAAAGCAACAAAAAATTAATCAATAAAAGATGATAGGGAAAAAAAATAAGATGAGTAATAAAAAAATGATAGCATATGGACCTGTTCCATCTAGACGTCTTGGAAAAAGTCTAGGCATAAACAACATACCACCAAAAATCTGCACATATTCATGTATATACTGTCAACTTGGAAAAACAATAAATATGCAAGTTAAACGAAAAGAATTCTACAAAACAGAAGAAATTATATATGCAGTTAAAGAAAAAATAAAAAAAGCAAGAGAAAAACAAGAACATATTGATTACTTAGCATTTGTACCAGATGGAGAACCAACATTAGACATAAATCTTAAAAAGGAAATAGAAAAACTAAAACCATTGGGAATTAAAATCGCAGTTATCACAAATTCATCGTTAATAGATAAAAAAGAGGTAAGAGATGCTTTATTAAAATCTGATTGGGTATCCTTAAAAATCGATACAGTAAATAAAGAAACATGGAAAAAAATTGATAGACCACATGGTTCTCTAAAACTAAAAGAAATACTAAAAGGAATTAAATTTTTTTCAAAAAACTTCAAAGGAGATCTAGTAACTGAAACAATGATGATTAAAGACATAAACGATAATGATATAGAAATAGAAAACACAGCAAATTTTATATCTGAATTAAACCAAAAAATAAGTTATATTTCTATACCTATAAGACCTCCTGCTGAAAAATGGGTAAAAGCTGCTGATGAAGAAAAAATCAATAAAGCCTATCAAATTTTCAAAGAAAGAAACATTAATGTAGAATATCTAATTGGATATGAGGGAAACGCTTTTGCTCAAACAGGTAACATAGAAGAGGATATCTTAAGTATAACATCAGTTCATCCTATGAAAAAAGAAGCAGTAGAAGAATTATTAAAAAAAGCTGATTCAAATTGGAATTTAATTGAAAAACTTATTAAAGAAAAAAAGATAAAAGAGGTAAAATACAAAGAAAACAAATTTTATATGAGAATTATTTAGAAAAAGATTTTTTAACTAGTCCTTCATGTGGGATTTTGGTGTAATTTTATGGTAAAACATGAAGATAGAAAAAAATTAAGTGAGAAAACATTAGATCTTGATCGTGCTAGACAATCTTTGATTGAAGAAATAGAGGCAATTAACTGGTATCAAGAGAGAATTGATGCATCAAATGATAAATCACTTCAGGATATTCTAGCTCATAACCGTGATGAAGAAAAAGAACATGCTGCTATGTTAATTGAATGGATTAGAAGACAAGACCCAGAGTTTCATGAAGAACTTGAAACTTATCTTTTCAAAAAAGAAGATATAACTGAGATAGAAGAAGAATAATTATTTTTTTCTAATTTTTATTTTTCGTATTTTTTTACTTTTTTTAGGCTTATTTTTCTTGATTTTTTTATTCTTTTTTTCTTTTTTGGTTTTTTGTTTTTTCTTATCTTTTTTTGGTTTCTTAGGTTTTTTATTTTTATCTTTAATTTTTTGTTTTTTCTCTTTATTTTTTTTCTTCTTGGTTTTTGATTTTTTTGGTTTTTTGTTTTTTGTTGTTTTTTGAGAAAAATTACTAGACAAGTTTTTATTTGTTAAAGAAGGTTTTTCTTCAACATATAAGTAACCAATTTTAAAAAGAATAGCTATAGCTATCAAAGTTGCAAAAATTACGCCTATAATGCCTAATGTTAAAATAATTATTTCATTAGAAAAAATATTTTGTTTTGTTGTAATTTTTTGGGTTTTTATTTCTTTATTCTCTGAATCTGGTTTTGATCCTGATTTGTATTCAAACTCGTATTCATATTTACCGTTACCATTTAAATCAATGAGATAGGTTTTTCCTTTTTTATGAGTTATATTTGTCAAAATATTGTTTACAGGGTCGAAAAATAGATCAGGTACATCATCGTTTTCTATGTCAGCTATATAGTATATCTTCCCATTTATTTCTAGAAACGAAATAGTTGAGTTATCATCAAATTCAAATTTGGATTCATCTTCTATTTCAGATTTATCTTGTTTATTATCAGGTTTTTTACTTATGTTTAAAATTATTTTTTTTGTACTTGTTAAACCCTGGTTGTCTTTTACTGTTAGTGTGACATTGAAAAAACCTGTTTGATTGTATGTATGTATTATGATTTTTCCATATCCAATTTTTCCATCACCAAAATCCCACGAGTAATTTTTTATTTCTCCATCAGGGTCATTGCTTTTTGTTGCGTTGAATGTTATTTTTTCATTTATTAAAGTATTATTTGAAAAGTTGATAAATACTATTGGCGGGTTATTAATTATTACAGGTTCACCTGATGTTCCATGATCATTATTTCCATTGTTGTTATTGCTTTTTTTTGTTATTTCTACAGTTAGTGTCTCTGACCAAGTACTTGTTCTTCCATGTTCATCTTTTGCTTTTACTTTTATAATATATGTCCCAGGATTATTCCAGTTGTGGATTGATGTAACATATATTCCACTATTTTCTAGATTTGTCCATGTATCAACATTGTTATCATTATCCCAGTCCCATCCATATTTAATCATATCTGTATCAGTATCTTCTGATTTTGTTTCGTATAATCCATTATCCCCTGTTTTAAGACTGGTATCACCTGTTGGTTGATCAGGTTGATTTGGTGCATTATTATTATAAAAACAGGATGTATCATAAGTAACAGGTGGAGTCTCTATATTATCTGCTTTATCTATTGCTATGCTATAAAAACTGTAATGGTAATCATAACCATTGGGATAATTAAAACTCCAGCTAATACCGTTATCTATGTCATTGTCATTACCATAGCTATATGGACCTGTCCAAGAGGAGTTATCAGTGCTTACTAAATAATAAAGAGTTACATATTTGATTTCATTATAATTATCATTTGCATTAGCATTAATTATTATTGGGTTGTTATCCTGCCAGTAAGGTTGTATATCTAATACTGTTGAGCTTGGTTGGGTAGTATCATATGCTGCTGCTGTATCATTTACGGCTGGTGATGGCTCGATTAGACTATTGTTATCCTCAGCTATACTGTAAAAACGGTAAAAACCCTGGTCATATGGAAAATTAAAACTCCAGCTTATCTGATTCCATGGGTCATTATCTACATCATACAAATAAGGCCCAGAGAAACTAATGTTATCACTACTATAGTAATAATAAAGTGATACCTTTTTTAAACCATCATTATCATAAGCATCAGCATTAACTGTTATTGGGTTATCTGTATTTTTATTCCAATAACTTGTAATACTTGCAGATGAGCTAGGGTAATCATTATCTGATATTGCAACATTTTTTGTTGGCCCGCGGACAAAAAGATTACTTGTATCATTTACTTGTAAATTATACACCATATCCTCTGTACTAGTATCAAGAGTTATATCACCAGTCCAGAGACCAGAAACTAAACTAAGAGCAATATTTCCAGATAACGTGTTATGAACCCAGCTTACATTAACACTATCCACAGCGATATTATCAGACGCAGAAACAGAAAAGGTAAAAATATCACCAGTACCTCCAATGCTAGGGCTGTTATCAGATATTATTTCTGGTGGATCATTATCTAAAACTAATAAAACAGTTTCACCGGTTTCAACCCAGTTGTCACTATTATCAACAGATGTTACATTAAATGTAAAAACTGATGCATCAGATGGAACATTTATGTTTTTGTAATAAATATCCATAGTAGATGAATAACTCATACTCTCATTATTCCAAGTGTTTTCAAATAAATAATTTAAAAAAACATCTGAAACCAGTATATTATCCCAAACATTTACTGTAAAATTATATAAATCACCAGTACTAGGATTAACTGTTGGAAGATTAGAAATCACAGGTTCATCATTATCCAAAACAGAAACAAAATAATCATCTGAAATGTTAAAATTTCCTGAGCTATCATTAACCTGAATAGAATAAATCATATCAGAAATGCTATCATCAAGTGTAATATCTCCAACCCAGAAACCAGAAACTAAACTAAGAGCAATATTTCCAGATAACGTGTTATGAACCCAGCTTACATTAACACTATCCACAGCGATATTATCAGACGCAGATACATTAAAAAGATAAACATCACCTGTTCCACCAGATGAAGGACAATTATTAGAAACAATATCAGGTGGATCATTATCAACCAGAGAAACAACATGTACACCTGATGAATTCATATTACCAGAGCTATCAACAACCCAGATAGTATAAAACAAGGATTCAACACTATCAGCAAGAACTATATTTCCTTCAAAAAAATTCCCAGCTGAATTATACAAAGTAGTATTATCACCTAAAAAACCATGTGACCAATTCACTTTCACAGTTAAATCAACTGGATCATCTACATAGTCAAAAACAGATACATTAAAAACAAACAAATCACCAGTGCTACCAATACTAGGCGAATTATCAACAATCTTAGGCATATCATCAATTGTTAGATTATAATAATCAGTCCCATTAGGATCATTAACCCATTTATCATGAAAAATTGAATCATTAGTAGTATTTTCAGAACCTATATAAAAATAAATTTTACTACCCTCTAAATCATCAGGACATTTGAGAGTATTAAAATCATAATTTTTTTTCTCCAAGGAATTATCAACATTAGTAACATGAGTTATTACATCACTAGGATTTGAACTATTAACAATAAAAGCAGTAATCGTAGTTCCATTTTTAACTAAACTGCCTGTTTGATCTGTAGCATAACCATAAAAACGATGATTAATAGAGGCATCAACAGGGTTAGCAATAATAAAAATGAAAAAAACTAAGATAAGAAAGAAAAAAAGGTTTTTTTTGTTAAACAAATTAAATCTTATAATAATCCGCCTCTAAATCAAATATTTTCAGTGAAAACATACCACAATTTTTATTTAAAAGTTTCTATCTTAAATATAATAAATAAATAAAAAAATAAAAATACATAATATAATCCATAAAAACCAATCAAAAAACACATATTTGTTTCACTTCTAATTTATTTTGATTAAATATATATCAAATAGTTTATAATGTTAAACTAATAAAATAATAATTGATAACAAATACTAAAAAAATTGGTGGAAAAATAAAAAAAAAGGATGATAAGAATGGATGAAAAACCTCGCAATAAAATGATAATAGGAAGCGTAAGTATAGCATCCATTACAATTTTACTTTTAGCATCAGCTGCACCATCAATATTATTTCAAACACCTGAAAAAAAAATTAAAATAAAAAACCTAGAAGAATGGAACATAATAGTACCAGATGACTACCCCACTATACATCAAGCAGTCCAACAAGCAAAATCAGGAGATAAAATATTTGTAAAAAATGGAAGATACAGATCAGGATCAGGCAGTATTTTTTCAAATCCTTTAAACATAAGAACTGAAAATATTACAATTCAAGGAGAAAACCCAGATAATACCATTATAGATGGAAGATACCTATCAACAGTTATATACATCTATGCAGACTCAGTAAAAATAAAAGGGTTCACAATAATAAGAAACGGAGTAAACAGCAGCTTAATAACAATATATTCAAATAAAAACAAAATAGAAAACAATATTCTAAAAACAAATGATGACTATGAAGGAATAGAATACGGAATAATAATGTATAGCGCCCATTTCAACACAATAGCAAATAACACAATTGAAAGAGCAGAATATGGAATAGATACAATAAACTCAGATAACAACACATTTATAAACAATACAATAGAAAACACTGACAACGCAATAGACGTAGATGACGCATTAATGTTCGATTTATCAAAAACATATAATGGAAAATTAATATATTTTAACCCATCACGAGACAACAAATACATAAACAATACAATCCTAAACAATAGAAACGGAATATTTCTAAAAAAATCTCATGGAAATCAAATTGAAAATAATAAAATTATATCTAATAATGTAAACGGTTTAATACTTCTCAATTGTAAAAAAAACAAAATAATAAACAACAATTTTACAAACGATGGATTAGAACTTCACGGAGATGAAATAAAATATTTCAAACATGAAATTAAGAATAATATAGTAAACAAAAAACCACTGTACTATTATTTTGAACAAGAAGATTTAACTGTTCCATCAGACGCAGGTCAAATAATAATAATTAACTGCAGATATATCACAATAAAAGGAGTAATAATATCAAAAACCTCAACAGCAGTGCTAATAGCATATTCAAGAAATATATATGTCGAAGACTCGGAATTCTCATATAACAATAGAGGCGTCTATCTAGAATTCTCAACTTATTGTATGATATATGATAACAACTTTATCAAAAACAAGCAAAACTCAGGTTTTGTTAACCTAGGTTTTTTTAACAGCAACAGAAACACATGGAATAGAAACTATTGGGAAAAAGTATTAGATATCGGACTATCAAGATTCAAATTTTTAAGATATAAAATATGGGGAAGATACATATTAAAAAAACCATTTGGAATCATCAAGATAAATGGATTAGGAATTATTACAAAAAACTATGATCGAAGACAAGCAAGACAACCATATGTCATCAAATCTGAGATTTAATATAAATCAAATAATACCATTTTTTGTATTTTTTTCATTTTGATATTTTTACACAATAGTTTTAAATATTATTATAAAAAAATAGTATTACTGGTAAGGAAGGGAAAATTAGATTAATGCGATGGTAAAGATTTAGATTCCGTTTAACGCTCACACAAACATCTCCTCATAAGATTTCCTGTCCGATTTATTTGACATCCCTCCCTTTTTCTTCCTTACCTCTCATCCTAAAAATTTTTTACACAATAAATTCTTTTTCAAAATAATCTTTTTTATCAATTTTTGATATAAGATATGGAGCATAATCTTCAAAATCATCTACTTCTGTAAAAACAATTTTAATATCTGATTTAATCACATTTCTCATCATTTTTTTCATAATTTTAAATAATTTATCAGGTGGTAGACCAACATTTCTAAGTTTTTTATCAAACTCTACTTTTATCTCAATATCATCAAAATCATGTTGAACTATCTGAGTTCTTTTTTGTTTATTCACATTTGTTTTAAGTAAGATTTCACAAAAAATTTTCTCCATAAATGATGGTAAAACAATTCTTCCATCAGCAAGATAAATAGAATTTACTTTTCTACCATGTATTTTTTTAAGTTGAAAACTTGTAATACCACAATCACACTTGTTTTTCTCAGAGGTTATAACATCTCCTAAGCCTGTATATCTAATTAGAGGAGTGCCATATCCATGGAGTTTAGTAACAATAAATTCACCTGGTTCACCAATAGATACATTTTCACCATTTTTTATAAACTCTGGATAAATCATATCTGAGTGTATATGATAATTTCCTTTAATACATTCAAATGCTATTGGGCCTGTCTCTGTAGAAATATAAGAATCATATATCTTCGTTTGAAAAGTATTTTCAATAAATTTTCTAATATTATCGTCCAAAAACTGCCCCGATGTCATAATAAGTTTTGGATTAAGTTTATCTCCATAACCTGATTTTTTAAGTAAAGCAAGTTCATTTATTAAAAAAGGGTAACCTGCTAAGAGATCAGGCTGAAAATCTTCAATTTGTTTAATTAATTCTTTTTTAGATTCTTTTTGGTCAAATATCCTCATGTTTTTTTGTCTAAAAAAAGGTTTAATAAAAGAAGAGACACTATTAACAAAATAAGCATTTTCAAAACTATTCTCAGTTAAATCTAAAACAAGAGCCATCCTTGTTTTATTCCATTTAACATTATACTCTTTCATCGTCCTTATCAAAGATATCATACTTTTTATCACAGTATAATAATCCAAGTATACAACAATTGGTTTACCTGTTGTCCCACCAGTTCTACCTATCATAGCGGAATTTATATTAAAATTAATTGGTACCAGCTGATTTGGTTTGTTTTTTCTAAGATCGTCTTTTGTTATAAAAGGAAGTTTTTGCAAATCTTTAACTGTTTTGATTTGGTCTGGTTTCACTTTTGCTTTTTTATATTTTTCTCTATACATTGGAACGTTATATGCATATTTTACAACCTTTCTAAGATGCATATTTTGATATTTTTCAAGTTTAATTTTAGAAATTTTCTTTAACCTATCTGGATCAAAAAAAAGTGATTTACATGACCTGTATAAAAAAAATGGGTTTAAAAAAGGGTTCATAAAATATCACGAAAAAAAAATTATTCTTTTTTTCACTCCCAACCTTGTATTCTCAATTGTAATCCAAGTTTTTCAAATGATTCATTCCAAGCACACAACCCTGCATCTACTAATATATTCTTTTTAAAAGCATCTGAATAAGAAATTCTTCTAACTGGGCATCCACCTTTACATTTTTCAAACATTTCACATTTTTCACATTTATCATCTATTATACTACTTAGCCTCCTCCATCTTATAAAAACAGGTGAATTATAGATATCCTCTAATTCCTGTTTTAATATATTTCCACCAGTATATGAACCATCTCGGAGAACAACACAAGGTGTAACATCCCCATTTTCTAAAATAGATATATTCTTAAAACCAGCTGAACAATTTGGGATAATATTAATTGTTTTTTCGTTATTGTCTTCTTTAAATTTTTCAAGATAAATTCTAGTAACCGGATCTAATAACTCTTTTGTCGCACAACCATATAATGATATGAAATTCAGTCTCTGATTAATACCGTTTTTATGAGTATATTTAATTATTTTTGGTAAATCTTTGAAATTGTCTTTAGAGACAGTTGTTGATACGACAACATCGATATCATGGTCATTTAGTTTTTTTATTGTCTTTATTTTTTTTGCAAAAATATTATTATCTTCATCTAAGTTTTTTTCTTCAACCCAATTATTTAAGGATACATAAACAAGTATTTTATCTAATTTTGAAAAAGATTTAATTGCTTTTTCATCAATAAGTGTTGCATTAGTTGCTATTATTATTTTATCAAATTTTTTATGTGAAAAATCTAATATTTCCCAGAAATCTTTCCTAGTTAGGGGTTCACCACCAGTTAACTGAACCCAATTTACCCCTTTTTCTGATAATATATTGATAGCTTTAAACCATTGATTTTTTGATAAATCGTTTTTTTTATTTTCATCTAAATAACAATAATCACATGTTAAATTACATTTACCTGTAAGAGTAATATAGGCTTTTTCTAATTCCATTTTAGTCATTTATAACCTCATAAAAAACTATTGGTTCAGAATATTTTTCTTTTTTATTTTTTAATTCTTTATCAATTTTATTTTTTAATTCTTGTTTTTTATCATGATTTAATTTATTAATTAACTTAACTGTATTTTGATAATTTTTTTCTGCAATATCATTTTTTCCTAACAATTTTTCCAATCTTGCTTTATTCCAAAAATAAAAAAGATTATTTCTATAGATTTTTATTGAATTATTTAATAAAGAATTTGCTTTTGAATATTTTTTTTCATTGAATTTTTTTATAGATTTCCAAAATATTTCATCTGCTTTTCTTTGGATTGTTTCATCTGAAAAAAAGTCTATTTTATCAAAGTTTTTATCCATTTTAATTTCTAAAATATATTTTTTAATTTTTTCTCTATTAGTTGATGTTGAGTCTAATAATTTTATTATACTTTTTTTACCTATTAATTCTATACTTTGATAATTTTTATTTTGATCTCCTGGTATGATATCTGTTTGTTTGAATATTGTTAATAAAACTGATGGATAATCATTTTTTATTAAATATTCAAGTGTTTCTAGATATTTTCTTGATATTTTTTTATCTATTATTTTATAGTTTAAAAGTTCATTTATTAATATTTTTGTAATCTTAGGCGAATGTATTCCACCTTTTATGATTATTTTTTCTAAGGTTTTTGTTTGATTTTTTTTGTTAATCTTTTTTATTTCTTTTATAAAAAAATCTATTAACTTCTCTTGTTGAATTGTTGTATATATATTTTGAAAGTTTAGAATTTTTTTATTTAATATTTTTTTTCTAAAATTTGATATTGCTTGATATTTTTCATATTTTTTTGGTTTTTCACATATTATTCTAAAAGTAGGTTGGTTGTTTTTTTTACCATAGTATTCTTTTTTAATTATTTTAAAACCTGTTTTTTTTAATATAT
>Ga0272442_10002856_pt1 | contig 24629 bp, 17 predicted proteins | sample SSMForm2O_FD_200262 | JGI IMG/M metagenome (GOLD analysis project Ga0272442, IMG submission 200262) | Marine sediment archaeal communities from Little Sippewissett salt marsh, Falmouth, MA, United States - SSM-Form-2O | ecosystem: Environmental > Aquatic > Marine > Wetlands > Sediment ... | reverse complement strand
CGACGTTATCACGAAGGACGAGGCGCTGAGCAAGTCGGTGGACAAGATTGACCTGGCCGGCAAGCTGGGCGTCCAGGTTGACGAAGCCTGAGAATCCGGGTAGAGCCGCCCTGGAGTCCGGGCCGGGCTAGTGGACCGGAGAAAGGGCGACCCAGAAGGTGCTGAGCTTGCGGCGGTTGTCGGAGAGGGCGGTGGTGTCGGCGGTGCCGGCACCCATATTGCCGACCAGGATCCCGTCAACTTTGCAGGTGTGAGCGGGTAGCCGGCCCTGTTGTGAGCGGCCGGTGCGGACGGTGAGACTGCCGCGGATTCGTTCGTCGGACCAGTCGAGGTCGAGTTTCTCGACCGAACCCTTCACACCCTTGTCGTGATTGTTCCAGATATTGCTCTTCGCGAGCTTGCCGTCCTGGAAATGCATGGTGACAAAGGCCCTTCCGAACGTGCCGTTCTCGACCTTGAGCGTCATTCTCGATATGTGCTTGAACGGGGTCTTGGGGTCCGTTGATCCCTCTGCGTGGCCGGCGACCCGTGTGTCGCGGAACGTGCCGGTGAACTTGCCCATCAGTTCGCCGTCAACGACCTTTACATCCAGCTCGTATCGGCAGGGGACCGGCTTGTGATCGTGCGGGACCCAGTTGTCGGGGTTGATTGTGACGGGCAGGGCGCCGGTGATGGTCTTGCCGTAGAAGCTGAGCTTTGAGAAGTCGACGGTGTGGATCGCGTTGTTGAAGTGGGGTGACACGGCGAAGCCGCCCAGGATCTTGCCATCGCGGACGGTGAACTTCACGTTCAGGTGGTTGTGTTTGGGGATGCACCTGTGGAGCGTCATGCTGTAGAGCGCGTCGCGGGGGTCGGCCACGACCGTTGTGAGACTTCCGGAGAAAGGCTTCTTGCCGAGCGGCTCGCCGTCGCGCTCGACGGCCACCAGGCCGTCGAGTTCGGACCCGACGGCGAGCCCGTCGAAGGCGAGATCGTACGTGGTGTGGTCGTCGCTCTTCTCGTTGCCGCGAACCAACGCCTTGACTGTTCCCGCGAGGCGCCGGCCGTCGAACGTGAGCGCGTGTTCCTCGGCCGTCGAAGTGAATCCGACGTCGGTGATGCTGCCGTGCGGGATCATGCGCGCGGCAAAGCTGCGCGAGTCCTTGAAGGAGAGCGCGGTGCTGATGCCCTGTCCGTTGCGCGCCTTCGGCGATTTGCGGACTATATCGCGGCAGTTCAGGACGAGACGGCAGACCCGGCCCGGTTCCATGGGCTTGGAGCGTGAGCCGGTGAGCAGGCCTTTTTCCACCTTGATGTCGGGAGAAGCCATCACGGCCTTGCTCTTGAAGCGCTTCTTCGCGAATGCGGGCACGGGCTTCTCGGGCTCCTTTATTACTGTCTCGAGGCTGTATGTGCCGGTGACCTCGTTGCCGTCCGACCGCGCGTCGAGGGTGAGCCTGAGGTTAAGCGGCCTGTGGTTGATGGGCACCCAGCCGTCGAACGGGATTGTGATGTCCACGGGCCCGGTGAGCCGGCCGCCATCGGTCTTTACGGATAAGGCTTTCACGACGTGCGGCATCTTGTTGAAACGGCGGGCGTGGCCGAACGCGCCCTCGACGCCGTCCTTGCCCGTGGCGAGGAACAGGCTGATATCCCTCCCTTCGCCGAGGCCTTCCTTGAGAACGAGGGACCAGTGCGTGTCGGTGCCGTGGGCGGTCGCGTTCAGTGCGAGTATGGTTGCCAACGCCAGCGTGGTTTTCAAGGTTCTGTGGTCCCGAATGCGGCGGAGGCCCGCCGCTCTCCAGAGCGTAGCGCAGGCTTCCAGCCTGTATCTTTCAGACTACTTCGTGCCGATGCAGTACACGGCGCCATCGGAGCGCAGGAATATCCTGCCCTCGACCACGGCCGGGGCGGCATCGCACATGTCGTCGATCTCGCCCTTGCCGACTTCGGTGAATTTGGTCTTGGGATCGGCTTTCACGACTGTGACGCCCATGCCGCCGAAGAGATATAGCATGCCGTTGTTCAAGGCCGGTGACGCATAGTTGGCTTCGTCTTCCATTTCCTTCTGCGCTACGACCTTGCCTGTCTTTGCGTCGATGCAGGTAAGGCTATAGCTGAAGTACTGGTAGATATGTTTGCCGTCGGTTGCCATCGAAACGCCGTCCGGGAAATCGCTGCCGTCCGGGAGCTCTTCCAGCGCCCAGATCTTCTTGCCGGTAACGGGATCGATACCGAAGATACCGGCATTTTGACTGTTCACGCACACAGTGTCCGCGGCATATACCGGGGAGGGACCGACGCAGTACTCGGCCCCGCCGAGTGGGTCGACGGACCAGAGCTTCTTGCCGTTGGCGGGGTCCCAGGCGGTCACGTCCGGGTCGGCGGAGAGAACGATCTGGTGCTTGCCTTCCTTCGTCTTGATGAGAATGGGTGATGCCCATGTGGCGGACTCGCGTTCGGTCTTCCAGACACGTTCGCCTGTCTCGGTGTTATAGGCGGCTATATACTGATCGGAGCCCTGGAAGACCACTATCACGGTTTTCCCGTAGATCAGCAGTGAATTGTCCAGCCCGAACGTGTTGTCGGTGGTGTCGCCGAGCACCGTTTTCCACGCGATCTTGCCGTCGGCCAGGTTGAGTGCAATGAGCTGTCCGTTCGAGAACGCCGCGAAGACCTTTTTGCCGTCGGTGGCGGGCGTTGCGCCGGCGTAGAGTATCATGTCCCAGCGTTCGTCCATGGAGTCGACGGCGTAGTTGGCCGTGGCCTTTTTGTCTTCCGGGACCTTCGTCGTCCATAGCGTCTTGCCTGTCTTGGCGTTGAGGCAGTAGACCGCGCGTGTCTCGGAGTCAGCGCCCAGCGCTACTACCTTGTCGCCCCAAACGATGGGGCATGACCAGCCGGGCAGCGGGATTGTGGTCTTCCAGAGGATGTTCTTCTCGCCTTCCTTCCAGGAAGTCGGGACATTCTTGAAGTTCGTGAGACCGAACCCGTTGGCGCCACGGAACGTCGGTGAGTTCTTGGCGAAATCGGCCGGGAGCGGGTCCGCTGCCGATGCGGCGGTTGCGATGGCTGCGATGGCTGCTGTTACGACGATAGCTTTCCTCATATTTCCCTCCATTGGATTCCGAAAAGGCAGCAGTCTACAGTATACTATGCACGAAAGCACCATTTTCTTACATGTTGTTCTGGGCGGATGCGCGGCCTTGGAAGACCGCGCTACGGGGAGGGTCCTGCTGTAGAACGGCCTTCCAAGGCCGTTCAGTGCGTGATCGGGGCGGATGCGCGGCCTTGCCGCCTGCGCTGAGAAACTACGGCGCGGCAAGGGAAGATTGCGGTACGGCGGTTCAACCGCCTGACAGGTGCCTTGACTCGGCAATGGTTTTTCCAGAGAATGGCGAATTTGTCAGGAGAAACAGCGATATGACAGGACGCATGCTGCTGATTATGGCGGTTTTGGGGATGATGTGGGCAACGGGGTCGGCCGCGGCGGGCGACGTCCCGGCTTCGAAGAGCGTGAAGATTGTCCAGGAGCCGGGCAGGACGTTATCCGTGCCCCTGGTCGGCGCGTTTGTCGGCAGGGCGGGTGATACAACTTTGGTAGCCGGCGGACTGAAGTCGGCCGAGGTGGGGGATTTCTTTGACGCGTCAGCCCTGTCGGGCCGCGTGGTGGGCGAGAGGGCCTTCGGGGTCGCGATTGAACCGCGTGCGTTTGGGGCGTCATGCGTGGTGAAGGGCAAGCTGGTGTGCGTGGGTGGAGTGAGCTCGAACGGGATTTCGGCGGAAGCCCTGGCCATACCCGCGGAAGTGGACGACGGGATTGTGAACCTGCCGGATCTTCCCGTGCCTCTGCTGGGTGCGGGCGCGGCCGCCATTCGTGATATGGTTTGTGTGGCCGGCGGAATAACGGCCATGGATCCGCTCGCATTTAACCGGAAGGTGTACCAGCTCAAGATCGGTTCCGATTCTCCTTCGTGGGAGGTGTTGACGGAGCTTCCCGATGCGGCGGGCGCGGGGCTGTTGCGGCCCATGATGGCCGGCCGCTTCGACGACCGGACGGACCAGAACGTGCTGATGGTGCTCGGCGGATGGAAACCGGACGGGAGCGGCGCGTTTATTCCTTCCTCCGATTCGCGATACTTCATAATGGAACGCTCGAAGGGTAGATCGATTTCCGAATGGCGTGACATGGTTCCAGTACCCGACGGCTGGGTGCCGGACTCGGCTCTTCCATTCGGCCAGTCTTTCGTGGTGCTGAGTGCGCACGCTGCGGGAACGGAGCCGCTGGCACCGGCCGGGGTTCTTGGAGCGGTTCCGGGCGACCGTCGGTATTACCTCTGTGACTTCCGGACGGACTCGTGGGTGGTGCTGTCCACAGAAGGGGAAATGCGGCCGGTCACCCTCGTTCCCGGAGCGAAGGGCGGGTTCACGGCGCTGTCCCTGCAGGATGGCGGCGTGACTGCCTGCAAGGTGGAGGATACGAGGCGTCGCTTCCCGGTCATCGCCTATGCCGTGGTCGTTGTTTACGTGGTGGGAATGCTCGTCCTGGGATGGTACTTCGACCGCAAGGGCAAGGGCAAGGGGCTGAACGAATACGTGTTGGGCGGCAGGAAGGTGCACTGGCTCGTGGCCGGGCTGAGCATGTATGCCACCGGGATCAGCGCGTACAGCTTCGCGGGCATTCCCGGCAAATCCTATTCGGCGAACTGGCTGCGTTTTGGCGAGCCGATCGTGGCTTTCTTCGGGATGATGATTGTGGGCTACCTGCTGTTCCCCCTGTTTCGCCGGCTCAATCTCACGACTATGACGGAGTACATCGAGCTGCGCTTCAGCAAGACGATTCGCACTTTCGCGGGCGTGCAGTATGTACTGGGACAGCTGGCGGCGAGGATGGCGGGTGTTGTTCTGTTGCCGGCGATGGCCCTGACAGCTGTTACCGGCGTGGATATCTACTTCTGCATCGCGGTGGTGGGTATCCTGGCAACAATCTACACGGTGATGGGCGGTCTCAACGCGGTTGTATGGACCGATGTCGTCCAGATCATCGTGTTGTTCGGCGGGGCGATAGCGGCGATCATCGCCCTGATCGCCGGCATCGACGGCGGGCTGGGGACCATATTCGAGATCTCCCGTGAGTACGAGAAGATGCATGCGTTTGACTGGACCCCGGACCTGCACTCGATGACGATGTGGGTGTTCATCCTCTGGGGCATGGGCGACATGCTGGGGCGGCTTGGGCAGGAGAACATGCAGCGTGCGTTCGCCACCGAAGGCGAGAACTCGGCCCGACGTTCCATGATCACCTGCGCGTTGATCTCTGTTCCGGGCGCGGTGATGTTCTTTTTCATCGGCACCGCCGTGTTCGCCTTCTACAGAACGCATCCGCAGCTTATCGACCCGAAGCTCGGCGCCGAGTCGATGTTCCCGCTGTTCATGGTGCAGTCGATGCACCCGGTGATCGCCGGCCTGGTGATTGCCGGCCTGTTCGCGGCGGCCATGTCCACGCTGGACAGCGGGATGCACAGTATCGCCACGGTGATCACCAAGGACTGGTTCGCGGCGTTCAACAAGGACGCTCCGGACGAGACGCGGCTGCGTACGGCGAAGATAGCCACGCTCGTTGTGGGCATACTTGGAACGCTTGCGGCGATGTACGTGAGGAGCTTTGAGGTGCGGTCGGTCTGGGACTACTTCGGCAAGGCGATGGGTATAATTGGCGGCGGGCTTGCCGGCGTGATGGCGCTGGCGCTGTTCAGTACCCGGGCGCACACGTGGGGCGTTCTGGTTGGAGGCGCGTTTAATCTCTTCATAATGGTCAATTGGACACGACACAACGTTCACTGGTTGATCTACGGGATTACGAACATGGTCATAGCCTCGGTGCTCGGGTATATCTTCAGTCTCATCATACCATGCTCGGAGAAGGAGAAGAGCAAGGACCTGGCGGGACTCACACTGTGGACGATACGGCCGAAGTAGTTGCTTCGGCGCGGGGCCGCGGCTCGGCTGGAAGGGTGGCCACGGAACGGGGCTCCCCTCCGGACTGGAGAATTTCGGCCAGAGCCGAAATTCCAGGTCTGTCGAGGATCCCCGCTCCTCGCTTCTGGTTGGGCAGAGCGGTGTTGGAGGCGAGTTGACAACACACAGGAATAGGTGGCTGTGGTGTGCGACGAGTGCGGCGGTTGTCTGTTTCACTGCCGCCGGAGTGTGCGATGCCGCCGAGAAGCGAATCCTGTGGAGCGTTCCCACCAGGGGCAGCAAGGATGCGTTCGCGGGGTTGACGGTCGCGGAAGACGTTTTGCTGGGTGTGCGTGGCGGGGCCCTGTACGCGTTCGAGCCCGAAACCGGCAGACGGCTTTGGCGCTATCCGAGGAAGGGGGCCGACCGTACGATCTGGGGCAGCTTCGTTCGGTGCGTGGTGGGCAACGGGACAATCGCCACGAGTCTCCGCACGAACATAACCAGGACCAGGAGTCCGTACGAGGGGTTCCTGGTGATCGACCTCAAGACCGGCGAACTGAAGGACACCGTAATTCATCGGAAGCGGTTCGGATTCCCGGACCCGCCCTTCGAGGAGTTCTGGGGCATGAGAACCCCGATCCAGCCGCCTTTGGCCGCCATCCGTGCATACGACAAGGCGAACACCAGGGCACAGATCATGGTGGTGAATGTTGAGACGTGGCAGGAAGTATGCCGGTTCATTCTTGACGGGACACGTGTGGGCACGCAGCTGAACGCACGCGGCAGCTTCGTGCATGGCGGCTACCGAAGGACGGGCGAGCCGTTCCGACGCGCATTCTCCGTGGATATCGAGAACGGCAAGCTCTACACGTACCCGATGCGCTGCTCAATACACACCGACGGCGGTGCGTTCGTGCTGCCTGACGATACGCTTTGGCTGAACAACGGACGCCTGAGCCCGAAGTTTGCCTATCTCGGGCAGTGGCGCCAGTCGGAGTGGCCGCGCATATACCGGAACGGAGTATACGAGCGGGGTCTGCTGGGTTTCTCCAGGCTGGACCTTCGCGACGGGCGGCCGCTTTGGCGAATCCCGCTGGGGAAACGCATCAGCGTCTACGCGCTCGGCTCCGCGGAATGTGGCGGGACGGTTGTCTTCATGGAGAACCTGTTCGCCTGCGCGGCTGATGCGCGAACGGGGAAGATGAAACTTGCCGTGCGCACGTGGCGGCCGGGCGAGCCGGACCCGATGAAAGGCAAGCGGTTCATGCCGCACGAAGTCATGAGGAGCATGCTGACGGCCACCGACGGGAAGCGCCTGTTCTTCAGCACGCCGTGGGGCCTGCACGCTTGTCGGATATCTCCCCTCGACGGCGAGCCGAACCCGGCCGATCCCGCCGACCCGGCATATACCCTTGCGCGTTGCCGCGCGGCGCTGGGTAAGGCCGACTACCGGCAGGCGCTTCGCGAGCTGGAGGGGATCGGTTTCCAGGTGCGTGTCAAGCCGTCTGCTCGACAGGACGCCGCCGAGCTGCTATCGCAGTTGTCAAGGTCACCGGCGCCCATGCAGTATCCTGATCTGTGGAACGGGCTTCTGCTCAGCGACGGCTGGGTGGCCGGCGAGCTGTTCCTGCCCGTGTATGAACGGGCGGCGGCCAAGGACAAGAGTGCCGCGCTGGCGTTGGTGATGGTGGGTACGCCGCGTGCGCTGAAGAGCGCGGCCGGTACCGGCGGCATCCTGGGCGCGGAGGCCCATGAGATGCTGACGGGTACGGAGCCGGCCGGGACGCTGCTGGCGGGGAAGGAGGCACGGCTCGCGGCGGCGTACCCGTTGACCGACGAACAGCTGGGGATCGCCAAGAGCGCACCCAGCCGGTTCGGCGGCCTGGGCAGATCCAGCTGGTACCTGTCAGGTCGGCAGTGGCTGATGTGGGCGGAGAACGTGGAACTCAGGCGCGACTATACCAACTACCCGGCGGCGGCGCGGATACAGGCGGAGATAGAAAAGCGAGGCGTGGGAGATGTGGAAGACATCGAGATCAGGCGTCCGAAACAACAGCAGTTCTAGCGCAGTTCTTGTCGCGGCCGTGCTGGCGCTGGCGGGTGTGGTGTCGTTCGACGGACTGGCGGCCCCGGATGAGGACGGGAAGCCGTTCAAGCGTCTTGTTTTCGACATTGGCGGTGAGCTGGCGACGGAGGCGCCGGGCATCGCGGTGGACGGGAAGCGGGCAGCGTATTCGTTCAAGAACGAGATCGTCCTGCTGAATATCGAGACCGGTGAGCGCATGGCGTCTCACGACCTATTGGGCGGGCAAAGAGCGCAGGGCGACGTTGAGGCGTGCCTGCTTGCTCTCAAGGGCACGGTCGTGTATGCGCGGGCACGCTACTACACGGACCCGGACCGCCCGCCGCCGGACGGTGGCGTGGGGTTGGTGGGCGGCATCGAGGCGGGGCATACAACCGTGGTGTCCGTGGACCTTGCGAGCCCGGACGCGAAGCCGGCGAAGCTGGTCTCCCTGCCCGCTGGGGCGAAGGTTGCCGACACGCTGATGGGCGATCAACTGGTCTACACCAGGGGCAACAAGCTCCACGTCCACCGGGTTGACGCTCCCGACACCGGCGCGGTGCTTAAGCTGAACGACAGACCCATTCGGCGTCCGTTGATACAGGGGGACGGCGCGCTGGTTGTGTGTGACACCTCGCTCTACGTTTATTCGAAGGACGGCCCCAGGTTGGAGCAGGTGGTCTACAAGGACAGCCCGCTGGCCGCGATGGTGAACAGGAAGACGCTGTCCGTCGCGAAGCGCGGGGAGCTGGTGATCGGCTGCACAGGCTCGGAAACTGTCGCGTTCGAACCCAACGGGAAGAAGCTCTGGTCGGCCCCGTTCAGCGGCAAGATCGCGCTGGGGCCGAAAGGCGAGATATGTGTGGTCAGCTCCATGATCCACGCCGTCGGCCTGTCGCCCGAGAACGGCGAACCGCTCTGGCAGCAGGTGTTCAGGCACGAGAACTGGAGCGGCTCGAACCGCCTGCGGGGGGTCGATATCTGTGACGGCCGCCTGGCGATTGTGAGCGAACGTCTCATATGCGTTCTCGACCCCGGCACGGGCAAGGTGCTGGTCGATCTGCCCGTCGATCGCGATCTGAAACGTGATTCGTACAACATCTACCAGACACTGATAAGGATGACCGGGAGCCGAGGCGTGCTCATGGTCGGATTCGAGGAGTCGGTCTATGGTTTGAGCCTCACACCCACGGCGCAGGTTGCGGCGGAGTGGCAACTGCACGATCCCGCGAACGCGGAGAGTGATATCCGGGCCGTGAGCAGCCTGGCCGAGAACGAGCAGAGGAAGGTGCTGTTGAGGATCGGTCGGAACGTGCGGGACACTCCGGGAAAGGTCACGCGCGTGATGAGGCTGGTTGACCCGCACCTTCGCAAAGACCAGTCGATTGTGAATGCCTACTGCTGGGTGGACGATCCGATGGTGCTGGAGGCGCTGCACAAGGCGCTCAGCAACGAGGACGTGATAAAGTGGTACGGGACGTATGTCGGAACGATGCTTCGGTGCTACCCCGACCAGGCAGCGGCCGAGGGTGTACTGAGGATGATCCTTCAGCAGCCTGACAAGTATCCCGTTGCGGCGCGCAAGGTCGCGGCCGAGCATTTGCGCAAGAAGATGAAGCCGGACGCCGGTGCCGAAGACCTGCAGCTCGTGTACGGTGTGGATGACGCTCAATTGGCCGGAGTGCTGAAGCGCAAGCTGGCTTCCACGGACCCGGCGGACCGGAAACACGCTCTCGCGTTGTTGGCGCTCGCCCCGGACAGGGTTATCGTGGGGCTTGCAGGGGAACTGAAAAGCCTGAAGAAGCTCGACGAGTCCGGGCAGGCCCGGAAGTTGCTGGCCGAGGCCACGGCCCGACAAGCGGCAATCTCTCGCACCGGCCTCAAGCCGGAACAGGCAGGGAGCGAAGGAGGGAACCCATGATGGACAGAAACAGCCGGCTCCGGTGGGACACCGCAGCCAGGAATGGCCGCGGCACTGTAGGAAGAGCGAAGTGCCTCAGGCATTCTTGCCTGAGGTTCTGCCGGGCATGGTGTGCGGTCTTCCTGGGCCTGATGACGGTTGCCCGGGCAGTTGCGGCGGAATACGAGGGGCAGTACGAGCTTGAGCTGGCGGGCATGATGCCGAACGGCAGAGACATGACGCTGATGCTCGACGTGAGGGACGGCAAGGTTGCTTCGGCCTTCGGCCTGGCACGCCGCTACAACGGGCGCGGCCACCTGGTCGTCGCCGACAAGCTCACCTTCGGAGACAGGCGTATCATCGGCCCCCTGGACATCACGATTATCCCCGATCCGTGGGTGCCGAAAGACGGCAAGGAGCAAGGCTGCAAGGTCGAGCTCGACGTGGCCATGGAGAATGCAGGGATAGCCGGCAAGTACGTTGGCTCATGTGCCGGCGAGGAGCGCAAGGGCGCGGTCACGGGCAAGAAGCTGCCCAATACCGGGCGTGAAGGTCGATACAAGCTCAGGTTGTTCCAGGCGCTGCGCAGGCTGGCGCCGGCGCGCGGGTTCACGGGGCCGAACGTTAAGTACGCGATCGATATGTGGTTGACGTTCCGGATCGACAAGAAAGGGAACGCGATCGACGCGCAGTTCGAGACACCCGTGCCCGACTACCGCAGGTACTGTGCCCTTGTTGAGTCGATAGACGTCGATTTCAAGGGTGCCGAGCTCGAAGTGGACCTTGTGGCGGATGTCGATCACGGCGGGCAGGGGAGGTCCGGCGGCGATACCCGGCGCGAACGATATGAGTACGAGCTGAAAGGTGTTGCCATAGGCGACGATGTCATGGGCAGGTACGCCGGCAAGGTGAAGGGCGTCCGCGACGAGAATATCCCGTTCCTGGGTAGCATAGAACGCGGCGACCCGGTGCGGCCGGGCGAGGCGAGCGCGTTCATGCGGATGCACGACGCGATGCAGAACGAGTACCCGATCATACTGTTCTTCAGCATCAGCGACCCGAAACACATTCACGGACACGCCTATGCATCGGGCTACAACCATCAGCCGCAGGCCGTGGACTGCTCGAAGCTGGTGCGGGAAGGGAACAGGATCGAGGGCCCGATGGTTGTGTCGGTATACCCGGACTGCTACCACGATCACAACGTGTTCTTCGACATGAAGTACGACATCGACGTTGAGATCGAGCGCGGCATCGTGAAGGGCAAGTTCAAGGGGGCGGACCGCGGCGAGAAGACGAAGGGTGTGATCACAGGTGAGCTTCGGCGGAAGAAGCCGCCGATCGCCGGGCCGAAGGGGCTGGCTGCGTACGAGCTGTCGGCTGGCTGGGTGATGCCGAAGGCGAAAGACAAGAGCATCGTTGTCAGGTACGAGCTGGAAGACGGCAGGATGTCGAAGACCGTTGTGCTGGGGGCGAAGACGAAGAAGCCCGTAGACGGTCTCGATGTCAAGAGTTCGGATATCGCGATCAATGCGGACGAGTTGAAGGCTTCCGTTGCCTACGAACTGAGTGGCCGGGGGGGCGGCAAGTACGAATTCGCCTTCACGGCCAAGATCAGCGGCGATCGTTGCAGCGGGTTCTGGCGCGGGAAGCACGACGGCAAGCATATCCTGGTCAAGAGCAGCAAGTCGGGCGGCAGACTGGTCCTGAAGTAGGTAGCAGAGATGCGCGGCCTTGGCTTGCCACGCCGTTAGCTTCCCGGCGAAGGCGGGAAGACCGCGCTACGGCGGAGTTGTAGAACGGCCTTCCAAGGCAGTTTGGTCTTCGGTGAGACTGCGCGGCCTTGGAAGACCGCGCTACGGCGGAGGGTAGAACGGCCTTCCAAGGCCGTTCAGTGCTCGGTGAGACTGCGCGGCCTTGGAAGACCGCGCTACGGCGGAGTTGTAGAACGGCCTTCCAAGGCCGTTCAGTGCTGGTTACCGCGGGATGACGCGGCGTTCCGGCGGCCCGATCGAGAGGCGCATCCCTACGTAGTAGGTGGAATACTTGATGCCCAGCTTGGGCAGATGGCCGCATTTCAGGTAGTCCTGCGTGCCGTAGTACCATGACGCGCCGATAAGGTCGTATGTCCGCCGTTTTATGGCCGCGCCACGGGGCATGCAGGTCCATTCCTGAACATTGTCCGAGATTCCGTAGAGGCCCCAGTCGTTCTTGCCGCTCTTGTCTACGGGGCAAGTGACCGGCCACGGGTCGCGGTGTTCCTTTATCTTCGGCACGGGCCCCGCGCTTTCAATGCCGTGGTAGTTCCAGTTCGTCGGCGGCGGCCAGTCGGAGCCCCACGGGTAGGTACGGTCATCGCCGCAGGAAAGGAGTGCGAGGGCCTCTCTGTCGTCGAGCAGGCGTATACGCCGGCCGGGCGGCAGGGAATCGAGGCACAGCCCGTTCATCCACTGGACATATTCCCTTACGTCGGGCAGCATCACCTTGACGGCGGGTTGGCGCGGCCCGTCGAACGGATGGGATTTGAACTCACCCACCTTGTGGTCGGGCTTGAAGCGGCGGTACTGCTCGTTCGTGACCTCGTATTTGCCTACCCAGATCCTGAGCGCAGGAACATGGACGAATTCCATCTTCACTCCTTCTCCAAGATCGAGGGTAATATCCTCGCCCTTCACCTCGGGCGGGGGCGGCGGTTCGAATAGCCTGCGGTCGGGATCGGGCGCGGGTGGTGGGGCGGTGTCCTTGGGCCCGTACTTCTTGCGCCAGTAGTCGAAACCGGCCAGCGCGGCGGCTATGATCACCGCCACGACGATCGCGGTCTGGATCAGTTTCCCGGTCGCGATGGCGCTTTGCGCGTCCAGTTCATCGATTTGGTCCTGTTGTGGTGCATCCGGTTCGGTCATTGTCTCTCCTTACTTGCCTAGGATGATCCTTTCGCCGTCGAACGAGATGGTCTGTTCGCCGACGGTAACCTTCGCGGCGAGTCCTTTCCCCGCCACCTTGACTTCGGGGTGCTCGCCTTTTTCCCGCAGCGTGGCGATGACCATGAATTCTCCGTTCTTGGGATCGGCCCCGCTCGTGAATAATGCGTTGACCTTGGCCTGGACGATTCGTCCGGCCTTTGCGGTGCCGACATCGCGCGTCTCGTTGGTGTGCTCGATTGTGACATCCGCGGGTGATACGAACGTTACCTTCATGGACGCATCGCTCGTGGAAGATGAGACGGTGAACCCGTTCTTGCCGATTTCGAAAGGCATGGCCCTGGACCGTCTGTCCATGCCTCTCGGTATGTGATAGACCCACTCTTTCTTCCTGCCGCCGGTTATCTTGTCCACGATCACGAACAGCGCGGGGACACCGGCCTTGCCGCTGTAGTCGGCCGCGAAGGCGCGCAGTCCGCGTATGCCGGTATCGGCGGGAACGGATTTGGTTGCCGGAAGGCCGGTGGCAGCAACTATGACGGGCTTACCGTTCTCGTCCTTCTTCTCGGTTATCTTCCTGCCCACGTAGAGCTTGTTGAGGTCGATGGTGACGGTGCCGGACCCGTCATCGCCGTAGCGCTGGAAGTAGGTCACCTTGCCTCTTGCACCTTCGCTCGTGGGTTCCTCGGGAAGGATGACAACGTTGTTCATTGCGCGGAACACCCGGGTGCCGGCCGATCCCTTCTGGAACCATGTATTGTCCAGGCCCTGGATAAGGATGTCGGCGGTATCGGGCAGGCCCCAGGCGCAGTAGCCTGCCTGCTGTGCGAGCGTCTGGGCCACGATGTCGTTCCTGTCCTTCCACTGGTTCCGGAACGTGTAGTGGCCGTGTGTTTTCGTCTCCCAGACGCGCGGCATGACTTCGGCCGGGTTCTTCGGCTGCATGGTCAGCTTGCCCGTCTTGGGATCGAAGGGGAAATTGACGAAAGTGTTGATCAGGCCAAGGCAGGGCGTTCCGTGTCCGCCGGCCTTCGCCGCGCGGTCGGCTATCTCTTGGGCGGCTTCGGGAGTCCCCACTTCCTCCGGTTTGACTCCGAGGAGTTTGAGCCAGTACCACAGCACAATGGGCTTGTGTTCCTCGGGTGTGATCCGGAATGCCTGGCTGACGTAGTGAAGGCCGACGTGGCCGTCCGCGCTTCCGAACCCCTGGGAAGAGCTTCGTTCGCCAAAGACGGTTGTGGCGATGTAGCGCTGGATGAAGTAGTCAACGTCGCCGCGGCCCGTCACGGGCTTGCCCGTGACGTTGCGGTATGCGGCCGCGTATGGATGGACGAGCGGGTACCACATGTGAACGTGACGTTCGCCGGACCCCTTGAAGCCGCCTTCACCGATTGCGCGCCGGATGTTGACGGACATGTGCGCATACGAATGACGGAACAGGCGCAGGACCTTCACGTGAACGCCGCCGGCTTCTTTCCAGAGCGATTTCTCGTACTCGTAGAGGCGCATCTTGTTGATGTTCTGCCTGGTGGCGTATGCGGCGCTGTTCTTGATCCGTTCGAAGTGGTCTTTCTTCATGAACGGGGGAGGATTGGCAGGTACCTTGGGCACCTTGAGGAGTTCAGGTTTGCTCGGCTCGTCCGTCTTGATTCCGTAGAGCGCGAGTGAGGCGAAGCCGCCGCCGGGGTAGATGCCCATGACGTGCGGCGCGCCGTGGCTGAGGATCATGTGGGAGTGCGGGTCGCAGAACAGCCAGGGCTTGTATGTGGTTTTGGGGCCGAACAGGAGCATGTAGTCTTCCAGTCTCTTGCGCGCTTCGGGCGCGAGCTGGTCGTAGGCGAGATCGTACATCAGCGCGGCATGCGCGACCCGGCTGCCCCACATCAGGGCCTTGTATATTTCGTTGCCGGCCATGCCGGACTTGTCGATGATCCGCTGGCAGTGGTTCACGGCGGCGTCGGCCGCGGCCTTGTCTTCCGTGAGAAGGGCGACCATGGCGCCGGCCACATAGCAGTCGTCGACTTCGCCCCGCCCGGGGCTGCCGGCACGTTCCGCGAGCTTCTTGAGCAGTGCCTGTCCGAGCGCGGTGTTCAGCCTGGCGCGGAGCAGGGGGACCTCGTTCTTCCGGAAGAGCAGGCGCGGGTGTTCGTTCTGGGCCGGCGGAACGAAGTCCTTTGCCGGGCGGGTGGTCGGCAGGATGATGCCGGTGACCTTGCCCGAGAACTTGTGCGTACCCTTCGGACCGTCGTATGCCCCGGAGTATTCGCCCTGAAGCGTTCCGGTCGCATGGCCGGTTGTCAGCGCGGGATAGTCAGACAGGACGTAGCCCTTTTCGCCCGTGCCCGGTCGCACGGGTATGTCGGCGCGGCTGACGGTGACCGTATAGGTTGCCCAGCCGCCGAAAACGAACTGGTCGGCATTCATGAGAACGTCGAGCGTCGTCTCGATCTTGTCCGGCGTGATGTTGACCTTCTTGACCACGCCATCGTGGACCATCTTGTTGTATCGCTCGGCGACACCCCAGATGCCCTTGATCGTCCCGTCGCGCACCTCGGCGGTTAGTTCCAGATCCGCGCCATGCCCGTGCTGGCCCACGGCCTTCTCGAGTACTAGGATTATATCACCGGTGATTGGATCGGCCGCATTCGCGCGGATGCCGACGCTTAGAAGAACCGCAAGTCCAGCTAGTACAGCGAGGGACACCCGTCCCGAATTTCTTGGCTTCATATGACCCTCCTTGATGTATTACTACGCGTACGGAGGGCTGATATAAGCAGTTTTTGCTGGTTTTCAGGGGGTAGGGGGTGCTGTGGGACCCGAGGTCAGGCCGGCCAGGCCTTGATCTGGTCCAAGGTGGTGACTTTGCCGCTGGTCCTGACGTCGCTGTCTACGGTCAGGGCGGGGGTCAGCATCACCCCGAGGGCCATGACTTCGTTGATGTCGGTGATCTTGACAAGCTCGCAGTCAACGCCGAGCTTTTTCGCCGCAGCATCGGCGTTTTCGGCGAGCTTGTGGCATTTGGGGCAGCCCGTGCCCAGTACCTGGATTTTCATGGGCGGGAGGATACAGGATGCAAGGGCTTGTTGCATGGGGCTTGACATGGGAAGCCAGAGTGATATTCTGCACACCCGTCCAGCCCGGTAGGGCCGGCCACGTGCCTGCTCCGGCGTAGCTCAATGGTAGAGCGGGTGGCTGTTAACCACTAGGTTGTAGGTTCGAGCCCTACCGCCGGAGCCAAACATAAGACAGCACGAACCCGGTTAACCCCGGGCTCGAGCTGCTACCAATAGATTTCAAGATAGGCAAATGGGATTACCTTCGAAAGCAAATACGCGATGTCCGAAAGCAAGAAGGTGTCATCGATTAGGTTCGCCCGGGTATCCACCCGGCGGTGACGTAAAGTGGCGGGAAAACATATCGGAGCCGCCTCTTACCGATCGCGACTGCCGTAGGCGGATCGGACAGCATCCTCCAGTTGCGTCACTTCCTTGTCCGATAGGAAGTCGAAGTGACCGGCTCGCTTGCGCGCGGAAAGCCGACCGTTGTTCTGCAAGCATGCCTGAATGAAGAGGTCTATCTTGCGGTCCGGCATGTCAACGACCTCCTGGATGGCCTTCTTGGTCTGGTCGTAGTTCGCCAGGAATGCCAGTTCTTCCACAAGTTCGGTGTCGATGGTTTGCTCGACAAACCGGAACAGGGCTTCCACTTGTGGCGTCATGTCGATGAACCTGTACCAGTTGGCCGTGTCGTTCTCCACGGACATTCGGCCTTGCGCATCCATCGAGTACTCCACGAGTGTCATCAGCGGGCGGGAGAACGCCTCCAGCGATCCGTCGTAGTCGGCGAGATTCTTCAGCATGGCCGCAGACACGGGGAAGATCAGGCCTGCGGGGGTGAACCCGCGTCGGGCCAGGATGTTGTGGATCAGGAAGCGGTGAATGCGACCGTTCCCATCCTCGAATGGATGCAGAAAGACAAACCCATACGCCACAGCGGCGGCATGGACCACGGCGGGCACGTCGCCTGTGTCCATCCGTTTGTGGGCGGCTATCAATCCCGCCATCATCCCCGTCAGGTCTTCGGGTTTAGGGCAGACAAAATGAACCCTCTCCTTCTGAAGCCCGACGGTCTCTCCCACGTAGTTCTGCTCGGTCCGATAATCAGTGTCCCGGAAACGCGGATCGACGATGCGATTCTGTAAGTCCAGTAACCTGACTTTGTCGCAGAAGTCCTCCTTTTCGGCCAGTTGAAGCTGTGCAATGAACCGCTCTGTCCGAGTCGAGCTGGGCTTGATGTGCTCGATTTCGAAGGACGACTTGGTCTCCTTTGTGTAGAGGTAACTCATGGCACGCTTCAGCAACTGGGGCGAATATCTCGACACAATCTCCTGGCATCGCGCAGGCAGCCCGGCCTTTTCAAATCCGCGCAATGTATCGGTCCGTCGGATTGTCGGACAGAATTGCGCATCGCCCAGCAGGTTATCGTTGATTCTCTGCCGGCGGACAGGACGGAGGTGAGTTGCCGTGTAGTAATCGTCCGCCTCAATCAGGTCGATGTATCCACCGGTTTTGAGGTCGTCCAGAGGAAGCAACGACCCGGTAAGCATCTCGTAGAGAAACCACAGTCGGCGGGAGTACTTGCCCCTCGGAGTGGAAGCGACGTATTGCCGGACCTCCTCTGTGCGGGCCACCTCGAATACCTTTGCTAGTATGGCCAGGTTTGTTCCGTCGTACTTGAGTGCAAATTGCAGGTGGTCGCCAAGTGTATCCCCGGGCCAATACCTGGCCGGGTATATTTCCTTGGTCATACCTTCCGTCGTATCGATCCGACGCGTGTTTCCCGTGGCAACGAACGATTGATGCCAGTTTGGGATCACATCCAGATGGAATCTGGCGATCAGCGCTCCGTATCCCGCCGGTCGCATCCCTGTGGCCTGAAAATCACGCTCAGTCATGGCGCCTCCGTGAAAAACGAGTATCTATCGTGAATAATACGCCAGAAGCGCTTGCAGTCAAGAAAAACGCGCCAGAAAGAACACGACTTTGTCTCCCGTGAAAAACGCGCCAGAGCCAGGAAAACTGCGCCAGATTCGGCCGTGGCAGAGTAAAACGCGCCGGACTCCTCGTCTGCCTTCTCGCAGGTACTCACGCATCGCTCGCAATGGCGGCATTCCCGACGGCGCTGGTTACTCCGAGACTCTCTTGCAAGGGGGGGGCGGGACTCCTACCGGCGAAGAACTGTTTAACAGCTCATGTTGCGCGAAGGGGCGGCGGCATGCCCGTGCTCAATCCGAGAGTAGTTCGAGAAGGGTGATTTCCGGGGAGCCAGCATACCAGTCGTAATGCCTCACAGAACAGACTGTGGGGCGTTACTCTGTAAAGTGGGCTGTTTTTTTTTCGTCACGACCGGTCAACCGGTTGCGGGGAAGAACAACAGGCCGTTCGTCAGAGCCTTTCCGTGGGAGTTGTGAGCGAAGAGAGAGTCATTGTACCTTCAGGATGTCAGTCTTTGCCAGCGATTCCTGGCCCGTTGCGCGAAGTCGGGGGATTCTCGCTTGTTGCCGGCGAGGAGGCCACGGAAAAGGGGCATGAAGCTGGTCTTGCGGGAATGGTCAGATTCGATGATTTCGACGATTGCGGCCCATTCGTTGGGCTGACCGACAGCTTCATACAGTTGTCTTGCCTTCTCCAAGTGACGGATGGCGGCGTTGTAGTATTTGCTCTTCTTCTGGTTGAGCACCCGGAGGCCGAGCGCTCGGTACACCTTCGCGGCCTGATCGGCATGATCCTTTTCCAGTACTTCAGCCGCAGCCTCGCTGTGGTAATGGCTGATGGCTTCCAGCGTTTCATGCGAGGCGGCTGCCACGTGATCGGCCAAGAGACTGATCTCTCCGGATTGCACGCATAGCTCCATAAGATCGCCGAGGTCGGACTGTGTCACGGCGGCCTGCATGGCCTTTGCGTGCCAGGCATCCCGCTGCTTCGGCGGGACGTATTTCATCAGATCCTCATAGCGAAAGGCGGATGGGTACTTCTGAAACTCCTGCCAAGCCGATTCCAGCGCTTCCTCGGTCCTGCCGAGCTTGCCGAGAAGCTCTTGGCGCATGTGGTCGAGCATATGGCTGCACTCGTTGTGCCAGTTTCGGGTCGACTCTAGCCCGAGTCCTTTCTCAACCCACGCCATTGCTTTGTCCCAGCGCTGCTTTGACTTCTCCATTTCTGCCAGGCGTTCGCAATCCCTGGGACTGATGCCCAGACGCTCACACAGGGCTGCGTATGACTCGGTGTTCGCCGTGGCTTCGTGGATATCCTTGAGTTGGAGCGCCGGCAGCCGGATATCGTTCTCATACTCAAAGATGGGCCGAGGAACGTGGTGCTTGAGCTTTGCCAGGCCGTCCTTGACCACCCTCTCGAAATGCCCCAGAAACAGCCGACGGCCGTCCTTATCCAGCGCTTTGACCACATCCTTCTCGATGCGGTAGCACATGCCCCAGCCATCGCTCTCCATCCATTTCAGAATCTGCCCAACCGTCTCTTCCGGAGAACACTCGGCATCCTGCCGGGCCGCGATCCAGCTGCAGAACAGCCCCTGCCAGAACATGCTGAGATTCGCGCCGGAATCGTCGCATTCCTCCATCTTCTCGTAAGCGCCGACGAGAAAGATCTCGTAGAGAGGAATCGCATCTGCGGCCTTCCCTTCCTTGACCAAGTCCTCCAGCTTCTCTTCGACCTGACGAAGGTGACGCGTGAAATCGAACATGTCATTGTATCGGACGAACCGGCCCGGCATGAGTTCCTGCTCGATCTCGCGCGTCAACGTTTCGATGGTGTCCTTCTTCGCCATCACGATTCCTCGTCATCCTTGGGTTCCCGGACTTCGATCCGGGGACGACGGTGCAGGTCGGCTTCATCGGAAACGAACTCGATCCGCATGCCCCAACCGGCATAGGTGGTGAGCATTCTGCCGAATTCTTCCATAGTGAAGGATCGGTCGTCGATTTCGACCGTGGCATAGTCTTCATCCGCGCCATCATGAATGATGCAACGGAGCACGTGCCCGCGCGGCACCCACTGATCACCGGCCTCGAAGTACCGGACCTGCGGGCTGCCCAGCGGCACTTCCACGACAACGTATTTGCTGCTTCTTGCCAGCTCTGTCTGAGCCCGGATAGTGTCGTTATGGATTCGCAGGATCTCTTCGTCCGTCATGTCATGCATCTGTGGACCGATTTTCAGATTCATAGTGGAAATTGAGGAATCTTTGTATTCGATCACCGCATACTCGTCACGCCGTGTTATGGTCACATCCTGCAAACGAGCAATGTAAGGGAATCCTTTGCGCATACTGTCATCTCCTGAAACGGGTTCGGGTTCAATAATAGATGAAAAGCCTACCTCCTTGGCTGCTTGTCGCGTTTCCGCTGGGCATCGTGCACGATATCGAGATTGTTTCGCGCAAACTCATAATCTTTCGAAGCCAACTCTGTCGATTTCTTCAGAGTCTCTTCGGCCTCGTCCAGATATCCCGCTTCATACAGCGCCCAGCCAAGGTCGTTCAGGTGCAGATAGTTGTTCGGTTCAAGCTCATCCACGCGTCGTGATTCGGCCACGGCATCGTCGTACAAGCCGAGCTTGCCAAGACAGTAGCCAAGGCCGGCCGGATACACTGCTACATCGGGAAATGATTTCTCTGCCGCCGCATACAGCTCGCGTGCGCGCGCGTAATCGTATTCATCAATCAGGAAATCCCCGGCTTTGTCAATGATCACCGGCAGCTCCGGTTCATCCGCCGGCAAGGTCGTGAGCGTCATGAACAGTTCCATCGCTTCGTCAATGCGTCCTAACTGATACTCGATCGAACCCACGGTAAGGACAGCTGGCGCGAAAAGAGGGTCTATGGCCAGGGCGAGAACCCCGTCCGGCCAATGACTTTCGCCCAATCCCTCCTGGCCCATTCGTTCCGTCGCATCGTTGAACATTTTGCCGGCGATGGCCGAATGGTATTCCCAGTCGGCAGCCATGCGCCGGTTTTCGGCCGGCTTGTGCGCGTATTCCGCGCGCAACGCGGCCAAGTCGGGATCTCTCCTTACGCATTCCCTGAACGAATGATCTTTGAACGTGAGACTTTGGGTCTCTCGCGCTTTTTCCCGCGTTCCGCGCTTGTCTCTCTTCACGTCTACAACCTTATGCCGGAAATGAGGGTGCCCAGCACTCCAGTATCCGAAGCACTGAATCACCGTATTCAAGCCTCAGCCTGTTTGTGCATGGTGTCCACAAACGCCGTGAACGATGTGTAGCAAAGCATCGTCAGAAAATGGTTTTTCGACGCAGGATCTAACGATTGCGCCAACATCAACGCCTCGTTCACGCCTGTCATGCCTTCCCTGTCTTTCGGCTCCAGACCACGACGGTAGGTGTGGATCGCATCCATGAGCTGGTCGAGTCGTGATTTTGTGAAGATCTCTCCAGCCATTTCGCTGCAGATGGAGTACATCAGGTCCGCGAGCGCCTTCTGCGCCTTCTCATCGGGCATGGCGTCCCCTTGCATCGCTTGGCGCATGCCTTGGTTTTTGGTCATTCGCTCTTCGAACACCGGCAGCCAAGGCACGATTTCGTCAGGGGCAAGAAGCAAGGACTCGGCATCTTCGCGCCGCACCAACCGCAGGGCTGCATCTTCGGATTCTCGGCATTGAGCTTCCGTCAGCGCCTTCAACTCGGGATGCGCATTGAGAAACTTCTGCATCTCGGCCGTCTTATTCTTGTCGGTCATCATCGCCTGAACAAAGGGCTCGATCCCCTCGAACCCTCCTCGCCGAATGTCTTCGGGGTCAATACCCAGATGGCGAAACATATCGAGTTGCTCGTGGTCTCGTTTCTCGTCCCACTCCCGCATGCCGTGCATGAACATGCACAGCAGAAACGGGCCGCAAGCGTCCTCCGGCGGCTCGTCCAGCAGTATGGCGTTGTGTTGAAGAATCCAGGCGTCAAGATGGCGTCCCGCCGCCACATAGTCCGGCAACATACAAACAAGGCGGCGTGCCAGCATGTCGCGCTTCTTTCGATCAACGAGAGCATCAATGACCTTGCGCGCGTTCTCGAAGAAGGCATCGTCATTATGGTCCATGGGGGGATAACCGACTTTCTCGAATGCTTTTTGAAGGTCATCCGCCTCGAACGTCTGCCGGAATGCCCACAACTGCTCATCCTCGCCGTAGGCGTCAACGAGTATTTCTTCGATCAGAGAGTCTATGTCGGTTGTGTTCATCTCAGCGATCAGACTCCAAGCGTTTGCGTCCTTTGTCGGTGAGGCGATACTTCTGCTTGCTGCTGCGAGGCTTACCGGGAATGGTCATTTCGATCAGGCCGGCGGCAACTGCCGGTTGCTGGTAGTACTCTCGGAAATGCTTCTCGTCTGTTAGGCCCAGTTGGGCCTGAATTTCCTTGCGCCCCATCTCACCACGAATGACCCTCAACATGTTTACGACTTCGGGGGTGACTTCGGGGGTGACTTCGGGGGTGACTTGCCGCGTAGCAGGGACATCCGGGTGGACCGGAAATCGGACAACGAAGGATGTGCGATCTTCGTCCGTCTCAAACAGGGGCGGCGGTGATCCGTTGCGCTCGACCGCGCGCATGATCTTTGGCAGACCTGTTCCTCGTCCTTCTGTAAGATCGAGTTCCTTTAGGAATTCACCGATTCGACGGTTCCTGTAGCGTCTGGAAACGAATGAACGTTTGCTCAATGCCTCCATCGTAATGGACCGATCGGGACCGGGGAAACTGCAAATAGTGATCTCCGCGGGCAAAATGCGGACCTCGACCGGCTCGCGTATGCTGTACTCCCGATGGTAAACGGCATTTACGAGTGCCTCCTCAATTGCTTCGTAGGGATAGCACAAGGATGTGCCTTCCATCGATGACATACGGGGCAATTATGGGATGGTAGTCGGGCACCATGAGATGTCCGAGTTCGACGATCTTCTTCTGTATGGAGTCCACTTCAGTGGGGTCGAGACCTGCCGGCGGGAGAACCGGACGGCCGTCACGATCTTCGACACCCAGGAAAATGTATCCGCCGCCGAGATTGTGGAAATCATTGGCGAATGCGCAGAGCGTGTGGAGGACCGCATCCGGATTCCACCCCTTCTTGAACTCAAGTCGTTCCGATTCTACCAGGCGTCCGTGGAGGATTTCCTCTATGTTGATCGGCAGGTACATTTCTCAATCTCTACGATTTATTTCAGAATTCAAGGCTACCCTCTGACTGATCCATAGTCAAGTTGCCGCACAGTCGTTCGCATCTGCGAGCATCTTGTTGAACTGCGCAATCTGTTCCTGTCCATCCCTCAGCATGGTTAATGGCCGCAGGCGCCGTTCGGTAAAATGACGAAGGGTCGTGGGGTCATGGCTGTTGGCCACAAGGTAGTCGGTGATTTCCCGAGGCAGCTTGGTTACGAGGGACGTGCCGGAGACTTTGTCTCTGAAACAGAACACGTGAATTCAATTGCGACTCGGCTGCGACAGCACAATACGGACGCCCTGCAGCATGCGGATACCGTGTCGGGATGTCCAGTCAGCCCGGTGGGCGGAATGGAGGACAGGTCGAGATTTCTTCGGGAGTCAAAGCCGTCAATCCCCCGCCCACCGGTGTGAGCCGCCGTCGCTCTTCGAGCTATGGCGCGCCAGGCTGGGACAAACGGCGCTCAAGCAATGCTCCGCGACTTGAGTGTGGCGATCAGGCCGTTCGTCTCCTGATGGTCCTTAAACGATTTCGAGACAAGAGAATTTCGGAACACAAGAAACAGTAGACAGAACAACAGAGAAACAGGAGGTGAGTCATGTTCATTAGTACTCCTGCGCTCATGCGGCTGCGCGAACTCGAGGTTCTCGAGAAGGTTGCGCAGACTTCAAAGCTCAATGTTGTGTTGGGCGAGAGAGGTCTGGCGGATCGGGTCGTGAACCTGTTGTAGCAAGGCACGGGAGTCGGGCCTGTTCTGCCGAAGCTTTATGCGAAGGCGAATTGCAGCCCGGCTCCCGGAGTATGGGTGATGGGTCTTAGTATTGGCTTTCTTCTGGCAAGTTCGCTACAGTGCAATTACAGCTCCCGTTGTGGGGCATCCCGCGTCGCCCATGTGGCTATGCAGGACAAGATGGAGGAAAACATGATCACGATTGATGGATCATTCGGTGAAGGCGGAGGTCAGATTCTGCGCACATCTCTTGCGCTGTCTCTGGTCACCGGCAAGCCGTTCAACATCGTGAATATTCGCGCCGGGCGCAAAAAGCCGGGGCTTCTGCGGCAGCATCTTACGGCCGTGAATGCAGCTACGGAAGTCGGTGCTGCGGTTGTGAAGGGAAATGAGATGGGTTCGGTCGAACTGACCTTTGAGCCCAAGACGGTAAAACCCGGCAAGTACCATTTCGCCATTGGAACAGCCGGCAGTGCGACCCTTGTCCTGCAGACTGTCCTGCCTGCACTGATCACGGCAGACGGCCCGACAGAATTGCTGCTCGAGGGCGGAACACATAACCCGTACGCACCGCCGTTCGACTTCCTGGTCAAGTCTTTCCTGCCGATCCTCGGAAAGATGGGGCCGACTGTAACGGCAACACTTGAACGTCCGGGATTCTACCCGGCAGGTGGAGGCCGATTCACCGTGAAGGTTGAGCCGGTGAAGTCGCTTTCACGGCTGGATCTGATGGAGCGCGGCGAGGTCGTGCGCCAGGAGGGTGTGGCAATTGTGTCTCAGCTCCCGCGTCATATCGGCGAAAGGGAACTCGCTGTGCTGAAAGAAAAGCTGTCTTGG